>WSSedL1CaDRAFT_10001024_pt1 | contig 17708 bp, 13 predicted proteins | sample WetSurSL1Cattail_FD_9464 | JGI IMG/M metagenome (IMG submission 9464)
TGACCAATTGCTTTTAATGGCTCCTGGAAGGTTTCTTCCTCGAGCCACTCCTTTTTGAAGAGCTGATACTGGCTTAGGTGCAGCTGCTTAATAGTTATCCCAGTTTTGATTACAGGATTCATTAACGTTCCATCCAGGTTTATAAATTTGCTGAATTTTATACTTTCCATACCGGCTATCAGATTTGCAGCCAACCCGCCACCCAGCGAATGGGCTATCAAGATTACTTCTTTATTCATGAATAAATCGGGATGAGCATCCGCTANACCGGTTAGAACACTTTTTAGTTCATTATTAATGATAGGAGCGATCCTTACTTCGGTTTCTGCTAAAAACGGAAGCATCTCATCAGCTCGTTTGGGGTTATGAATGCCTTCCTTTTCATAGTCAATATGATAGTTTAACCGTATCAAATCGCAGCCATTTTGCAGAAGTAGAAGGTGCAGAATCGAATTATCCTCAGAGATACTGCCTGAACCATGAATATAAATCACGGTTCTTTTCCCACAGAAATGGATTGCATCTGTTTCGGATATTTCATACGGCAGACGATATTTCTCCAGTGGGCGGAGTAAAAAGGCAGGCAAAGACAAAAGCTGTTTTAAAGCTTCCAAATTTTTCACATATGGATACCAGGTATCGCTTAAATTGACATCGGATTGAAAAGTCAGATCCACTCTATCAATAAATTTATATTTAGTAAGATTTACTTGTCTGTTTACTATTCTTAGTGCCGGACCTTCTTTAAATTCAACCACAGACCTTGTAAAAAGTATTCCCATATTTAACCTCCATTCTGCCGCACACTATTATCCTCCGTTTACATCAGGTACTAAAAAGGTTGTGAGCTGATAACTGTCTCCGTCCTTCGTCATGTATTTACTTAGGAGAGCTTCCGCTTCCGCTGTAAACTTATTTATTTCGTCCTTTTTAATTTTTATTCCTATGGTGTTAAATTTTGAAAATTGCAGGTTGTCGTCCTGTGATACTGCAGACATATGTTCTGACAATTTGTGATGAACATAAGAAAAAAACACGACATAGGCGGCGCTCAGGTATGTTTCAACGGACCCGTTCTCCAGTTTCATTTTCTCCATGGAAAAAGCTAACCCATAGGTAGCTTCAACCGCTCCCTTCGCTTTTCTTTCAGATATCTTTTTAATTAGTGACGCTTTCTCAAGTATTTGAATGCATCTGTACATGGCTGCCTGAGGAATATCCGGCAGCCTTTCCATAAGTTCCTTTACGGACGAACCTTTTTCGCCGAGGGCTGCGACAATGAGGAACCGGTAGGGATGCAATAACACCTTATAATCCATCTTAAGCCTCCATTCGTCAATAAATGCTCGAACCATTATCATTATTGATAATGATATTATGGACTCTTTCGACAAGGTAGTCAAGGAGAATATATGACTTATATTATTTATTCTTAAATAATGTAAATATATCCAAAAATTACTTTGACAGGTAGAGCAATTTATGATATTATTGCTATAGCAGATAGAGTACTACCAGATAGTGTACTATCAGATGTAGGTTTATATGAATGATTAAGGGAGGTACGTTATTGATTAGCAGCGATATTATAAGAGGACATCTGGATGCCATTATTTTACGGTTGATTTATGAAAAGGATTGCTATGGCTACGAAATTGCAAATGAAATCATTGACCGAACCAATAATGAATTTAAGATTAAGGAAGCAACACTATATGCGGTTTTTCAGCGTCTTGTAAAAAAAGAATTGATAGAATCTTATCTCGGCGACATATCGCTGGGAGGCAGACGCCGTTACTACCGCATCACCAATCTCGGCCGAGCGTATCTGAATGAAGAAATCCGCAATTGGCACAACGCACGTGATATTATCAATATTTTTATGGAGGGATTGCAATGAACGAAATTGATATGTATATAATAAAGCTTTTTGAAGACATACCGGAAAGTAATCGTAAAAATGAAATTGTACAGGAGATTATCCAGAATCTCAATGAAAAGGTATCAGATCTTGTTTTGAATGGACAGACGAGAGAGCAGGCGATTAAAAAGGCAGTTGATGATTTCGGTGACATTGACGACTTGAAAAGGGAATTTTCAGATAGTACCAGACTTGCCGAAAGTAAAAGGAATGGACTATCACTTGCTTTTTCGATTTGGGGTGGAATTCTGATTATTGCTCTTTTCCTATTTATTAATTTTTATTATACACCGGATATTATATGGTTTGTTTACCCGGCCTTCGCCATAATTTGGTGGCCGATGACGATGTGTTTTCAATGGTATCGCAAAAAATATGAGGTATCGGTCGGCTTTGCATTCTCTGTTTGTAGTTTTGTACTTATTATTGGGCTTATGTTATTTATCAATATTTATTATACGCCCAAAATCATATGGTTTGTTTACCCGGTATTTGCAATTATCTGGTGGCCATTGGCGATGTTTTTTCATGATCTGCGCCAAAAAAGCAGAGAGGATGTGGAATAGATGTTAAACACAAATAATACATTGAAAAGCCGCCGTTATTCCATCGGGTTTTCACTTGTCGGAAGCCTTATTACAATACTGTTTTTTGCGTTTATTAATTTTTCCACAGGGGTCAGCTTTCCGTGGTTTATTTTTCCGGCATATGCAGTACTCTGGTGGCCGCTTATGACAATCTTTATCGGTAAGCGTTCCATGAAGATGTTTTCACTGATAGGAAGTTTCGTTACCATTGCCTTATTAGTTATGATCAATTACCTGACCTCCTGGAATTACCCTTGGTTTCTCTTCCCTTCCTTTGCAATCCTCTGGTGGCCTATCGCAGCATTATTTGGATTTAAGCGAAATAAAGTGTTTTCAATCATCGGAAGCATTGTGCTGATCACATTTTTTATATTAACAAACTATGTTACCTCTCCCTCGGAGATCTGGTTTTATTACCCTATATTCGTTATTATCTGGTGGCCGTTAAGCGTATTTTTCTCGGGCCCGAGTACAATTAAGGTCTATTCGGTACTGGGAGCGCTGATCATTATTTCTTTTCTGACCTTGGAGAATATGATCAAATCACCCTATTGTCCATGGGCTTTATTAACCTACTTTCCGGTCTTGATGTGGCCGGTGGGAGTGTTGCTTGGAAGGCGTTTAGGCAAGCTAAGCATAGCCTTGCTTGGTTGCTTTTTCGGTATTATTTATTATACAGTACTGAATATATATGTCTTCGAGGGTTTCCCATGGGCTATTTTCCCGGCATATGCACTTTTATGGTGGCCCTTGGCAATTGCTTTTGCAAAACGCGGACGCCATCTAGTCTTTTCCGTCAGCGGAGCTCTTTTGAGCGCGGCTCTTTTTATTGCAGTCAACATCATTACCACGCCGCACAATATTTGGGCAGTCTATCCGATTTTTGCTCTTATATGGTGGCCACTCTCCATCTACTACTTTGTATATTCAAATCAAAAAGTTAACTCTATAAAAAATTAATATCAGTTTATTACAGCAGGCTGATGCATGGCTGACTATAAGGACTTAAATCTACGTGGCATTGGTTCTTTTGTAATTGTGAATGCCTCTAAAGTAACAAACATATAATGAAGTAAATAGTGATTAGAGGTAAATTATGCTCATTCATGTTGTGCAAAATGGTGAGACGATGAATTCCATTGCTGATAAATATGGCGTGTCGGCTGATAGATTGATGATAGAGAATGGAAGAATGGATTCTGATAGACTTGTAGTGGGAGAAACCATAGTGATACTATATCCTGACATTACTTATACAATTCAGGAAGGAGATACTCTGGATGGGATTGCAGATAGATTTGAAATAACTGTATACCAGCTTCTGAGGAATAACCCTTATCTTTCGGACCGAGAATTTATCTATCCGGGTGAGACAATTGTAATAAGCTATGAAGGTAATAAAATCAGAGCCATAGCAACGAACGGATATGCATATCCATTCATTGCTATGGATGTTCTAAGGAAGACATTACCATTCTTAACTTATCTGACAATCCTCGGCTATAAGGTAACCGCTAAGGGGGAAATAAATGATATTGAGGATACGGAAATTATACGGATAACGAGTGAATACGGCACAGAGCCGGTTATGATGTTGGAAGCATTATCTCAAAATATGGAGGAAGAAATCAATGTAATACATTTGCTTCTATCAAGTGTGGAATTACAGAACAAGCTCATAGATAACATTCTTAGTATTCTAAAAACAAAGGGATATGGTGGAGTGAATATTAGCACACCATATTTAATTCCAATGGATCGCAGTCTTTATTTGGACTTCTTTACAAAATTTGCGGATCGTTTATCAAAGGAGGGTTATAAAGTATATGTGTCCTTTAGTATGCGGATTTTTCAATTATTGAATGGAACGATTTTTACGGGACTTGAGTATACGAAGCTGGCACAGGAAGCGGATAGAATTACATTAATAACCTATGTATTTGGATATTCAGAGGGAATTCCGCAGGGGACACTATCGATGGATACCTTCAGCCGTTTTTTGGAATATACGACAAGATTAATAACTCCTGAAAAAACTGATATTGGAATAACGGTAATGGGTTATGTATGGAGTCTGCCATATATTCCGGGAACATCAAAGGGTATGGCGATCAGTTATAATGCAGCAATAGATATTGCCGGTAATAATAATGTTGAAATTCAATTTGATGAAATCACTAATTCGGCATACTTCCAATATATCGTTGATAATGAATATGTCGTTCGATTTTGGGATGCAAGAAGTATCGATAATTTTGCAAAATTGGTTCCGGAGTTTGGATTATATGGCATAAGCATCTGGAATATCATGAACTGGTTCCCCCAGATGTGGCTGGTCATTAATTCGCAATATGATATAGATAAGGTAATGTAAATGAGCAGGGGTAATTTCATGAAGTCAGGACAACCCCAAATACTTGAAATATAATACTACTTCAATTATTTAATAATATAATATTATCAAGCATATAAAGAAGGTATTCATGATGATAATTCATGTTGTTCAGAAAGATGAAACGGTAAATTCGATAGCTGGACTATATGGGGTTTCAGCGGATAGAATCATGCTAGAAAATGAACTTATTCCCAGAAATAGCTTAGTATCGGGGCAAACGATAGTGATTACATTTCCTGAACAAACCTATGTAGTTCAGGAGGGTGATACATTACTTGGTATTGCAAATTCTTATGATGTTTCCCTATTACAAATACTTAGGAATAATCCTTATCTATCGAATAGAGAATATATTTTTCCGGGTGAAACTTTAGTTATTAGTTATAATAATAAAGGACGAAAAATTGCAATAATCGGTTATGCAAATTATTTTATTAACGACAGAATTCTTAAAAAGACATTACCATACTTAACATATATTTCCATATTTGGTTACAGAGTAATAGAGGGGAGTGAAATAGTAGAAATTGAAGATAGCAAGCTGATTCAAACAGCAAAGGATTATGGAGTAGCTCCACTTATGATACTTTCAACTTTATCAACAGTTGGACAAGAAAATATTGAAACAGCCTATAATATACTCAATAATGAATATTTAATGGATAGACTGATTGACAATATTTTGGTAATACTGGAAAAAAAAGAATATTATGGAGTTAATGTAACATATCAATTATTAAGTAATGCAACTTTATCTGCATATGAAAAATTTAATACACGTGCATATAATAGGGTAAAGAAGGAAGGGTATGCCTTTTTTGTTACAATATCCCCGAATGTAGAGTTCACTGCCGATAGAATTTTTTTTGAAAGAGTCAATTATACAAAGGTTTTGCAGGATACAGATGGAGCAATTATCTTGAATTACAGCTGGGCTACCTCTATGGGACCACCTGCACCAGTAGCATCAATATCAAGAATTAACGAATTCTTAGATTATTTACTACCTCAAACACAACCCGATAAACTAACGTTAGGGATATCTCAAATTGCATACGATTGGGAGCTTCCTTATATCATTGGTATATCAAAAGCCAATTCGCTTACGCTGGATGGAGCTGTGGCTCTCGCCAGACAAGTCGGTGCTATAATTCAATTTGATGAAGTATCCCAAACACCATATTATAAATATTATTATGAAAGTGCAATTGGCTTAGCAAGAGAGCATGTGGTATGGTTTATTGATGCTAGAAGTATAGATGCAATATTAATATTAATTATTGAAAGAGGACTAAATGGAAGTTGCATATGGAATATTATGAATTACAATCCCCAAATGTGGCTTGTAATTAACACTCAATATGAGATAGAGAGGATTCCACAGATTTTATAAAATGAACGTAAATAATTGAGATAAAAAAATCAAGATGTTAAAAAACAGCTTATCCTTGCAAATAATATATCCAATCACTAGGTATGTCAAGAAGGCCATAAAAACAGGTTACCTGACATACCGTTTTTGATTCCGAGTTATATCGCAAGTATTCCCTTATACATGATATACAGTCCTCCATACATTATTAGTACGACTTTTTACAGGCTCATTTTTTATGAATATTAATATAAAAAATTATTATAATAAAATTATAAAGTATATTTGACAAATGATTTTAAATAATGTATCATATGGTAATTGATACTACATGAAGTAGTAATTGAAAGAAGTGATGAGAAAATGCTGCAGAAAATGATAAATATAGGAGTATTCGGAGATTCAATACTAAAAGGAATTCAGATTAATCCGGTTAGTAAAAAATATTATGTTGATAATAATATTGATGTAGAAATCTTGAGTAAAAAATATCCTTTACAAATACAAAACTATTCGAGTTTTGGCTGTACTGTTCAAAAGGGTAGTGAATTGCTGAAGAAAAGATTGGAAAAAAATCTAGGCTGTGATGTAATCGTTATGGATTATGGTGGTAATGACTGTGATTATAATTGGAAAGCAATCTCGGAAAATCCGAAAGGTATTCATAATCCTAATACACCAATAGAGCATTTTTTGGAAACTTATTGTGGTATCATTGATATGTTGAAGAAAAATAATATTATGCCAATATTAACTACATTACCGCCATTAGAGCCTCAAAGGTTTTTTGATTGGTTTTGCAAGGATTTGAATAAAAAGAATATACTTATGTGGCTTGGAGAAATAAACAATATTTTCGTTCATCAGCAAAGTTACTCAAGAGCTATAGAAAAAATAGCATTGGAAACACAAGTTCCTTTAATCGATATAAGGGGAGCATTTATGAAATTCGGTGATATCAAGGCATTGCTTTGTGAAGACGGAACACATCCAAACACCATGGGTCAGAAAATCTTAGCATCCACCTTTTATGATTTTGCAAACAAATTTTTCAATATTAAATAAGCAAAATTTTTCAGTACCATCTACTAATAATGAATAAAAGGACGTGAATCCACGAAACAACCCCTGTCTACTTGACAGCTACGGTTCAGTGGGCTCAGTCCTTTTATTGTATTCGACTAATTCTTTTTTTTGTGTTAATATAGAAGCAATGAATCATCGGTGTAGCATTAGCCTAACCTGAAAGGAATTATTTATGAAAAAGATGAAAGTAATTATATTACTGCTTCTTGTTTTACTGTACGGAATCATTATATTTATTACCGTTCCAAATCTGAGCCCCTTATATGGGGACGGTCTGTTCTTCTGGGGGTTTGTAATTACCTCATTTGCCCTGGTCCTTTGGATGATGAACAATAAAGAGCGTAACATCGTATATCAAAACAATGGTACAATCAAATTTAATATACCAAAACGAGGACGCGCATACTTAGCGGTTGCAGCTGCTCCATGGGCTGTTTTAATAATTTTAAGTATTTTTTCGACTGTTCTGTTCCATATGAACAGTTATAAAAACCAAATGCCTGAGCCTGAAAACAGAGTGTTTTCTTCCGATGTACAGGCAATAGATATCGATCAAATTCCGGTCGTAGACAGTAATCTGGCAACACTTCTTGCCGATAAAAAGCTTGGAGAAAAGCCTTCCCTCGGGAGTCAAGTTACACTGGGAGTTCCGACAATTCAGAAAGTTGACGATAAACTCGTATGGGTTGTACCTTTGCTGCACTCCGGGTTTTTCAAATGGATTACCAATTCAAGCGGAACTCCGGGTTATATCTTGGTTTCTGCGACAAATCCCAGAGATGTAACATATGTTGACAATTATCTGATCAAATATCAACCGAATGCATATTTACTTGATAATCTGCAAAGGCATACTCGCTTTTCCGGTGGTTTTTTTACGGGGCTGACTGATTATTCTTTTGAAATTAACGATGAGGGCACGCCATTTTGGGTAGTGACTACCTATAAAAACCTTGTAGGAGTAAACCTGCCGGAAGCAAACGGTGTGATTATTGTGAACGCAGGTACCGGTGAAAGTATAAGGTACAGTATCGGCAATGTACCAAAGTGGGTTGACAGAGTTCAGCCTGTTGATTTTGTGTTAAGGCAGATTCAAAACCGCGGAAACTATATTCACGGTATATTTAATTTCTCAAATAAAGATAAATTTCAGACCTCCGATGGAAGCGCTATCATCTATAACAGTGGAAGATGTTATCTGTATACAGGTCTCACCAGTGTGGGAGCAGATGAAAGTGCTACCGGCATCATATTGGTGGATATGATTACAAAAAAGCCATACCGTTATCAGATTAGTGGTGCAACAGAATATGCGGCACAGCAGTCCGCACAGGGAAAAGTTCAAAATCTTCACTATATTGCCACTTTCCCGCTTATTACCAATGTTGACGGACAGCCCACCTATTTTATGACCTTAAAGGATGATGCAGGACTTATTAAACAATACGCCTTTGTTTCAGTTACAGATTATACAAGCGTTGGAACGGGCGAGACTATCGGAAGCGCAATGTCTGACTACCAGTCAGTCTTAAAAAGTACAAACGGAAGTTCAGAGATAGACACTGGTGTCCAGCAACAGGAGTTACGAGGCACCGTTGACAGGATCTCGTCTGAGATTGACAATGGAAACACTATTTATTATATGATTTTGAAGGAGCAGCCTGATAAGATTTTCACTGCTGTTTATGATGTCAGTCCGGAACTGGTACTAACAAGAGAAGGAGATACAGTCAAGATTTCCTATGTGAAGTCAGAGCATACGTTATTGGATATTGCCACATTTGATAACTTGATGTATACACAGAAGTAATAGTAAAATTTAAGAGGCTTCACATGCTTCACTCGCACATCGGATATCTCCCAGGTAGTGCATTATGAGGAGAAGGTGAAGTCTCTTATGTGTTTAACAATAATTTTGCAGCACTTCGAATCACATCAAACGTTATGAAGCTTAACTGTTTTGTTTTGTGATTTTGATTGTCAGAAAGCCGTTCTCCAGTCGAATTACTTTTTCCATCAAAGGCACAGGGATGTGTTGTATCACCGATAAGGTCTCACGCATAAGGTCATCACTGAATTTTTTGATAGCCAAGAGTAAGGAAGATGCCTCTGTCTCAAAATCCAGCAATACCTTATCAGATACAGCGAAACCTGCTTCCTTGCGTAAAAGCTGGCTGTGGCGTAGAATTTCCCGGTAAACCCCTTCAGTTTTCAAATCGTCCGTTATTTCAGTATTGATAGCGACCAACACTTCATTTTGTGATTCGGCAATATAATTTTTCCCCTTTGATAAAAGTAAAAAAAGCTCGGGTGGGAGAGGTGTATCATAGCCAACAATCGTAATTGTTTGGCTGTTTTTATAAGCTAAAACGCAAGTGGCCATCTCCTCATTTGTCAGGTTCTCGCATAATACCTTGACCGGGTTGAGATCACCTTTAAGAAATTTTCCGGAGGCCTGAAAGTTCAGTGATAGATATTCTGTACTGAGTGAGTCAAAATCGGAAAGATATACGATCTCTTTGACATTGAGCTCATCCTTAATGATATCGGAATATGGTGCACAAACAGATTCCAGGTTACGGTCTAAATACAACAAAGATAACGGTTGTTTTACTTTAATACTTCTTTCGTTTCTTAACTTAAGCGCTTGAGCAATTACTGTGCGTACCCTCCGAGTGTTTTCAATTGCAGTCTCGTCTATTGCATCCGGCTTTGGGAATTCAGATAGATGGATAGACTCTTCAACCAACCCATAATTCAAAACCATACCTTGCCAGATATGCTCGGTCATGAACGGCAGTATGGGAGCCATGACTTGGGATATGATTTTGATCGCATAATATAAGGAATTGTATGCACTTTGTTTATTGAGGTCGAGAGTGCTTTTCCAGAACCGTTTGCGATTTATCCGAACATACCAGTTAGAAACATCGTCTATGCATAGCTCGAATTCCTGCGTAAGATCTGAAAAGTTGTATTTTTCATAATACATTATCGATTTCGTTAAAAACAAATCAATACGGCTACGAAGCCATCGATCTGTTACCTCGGAGGATTCCTTTTCGGTTATGGTCGGTTGATCAATAGCCGCATAAGTCATAAAGAAGGAGTAGATATTCCAAAAACCGAGGAGCTTGCGGCGAACTTCCTCTCCAAGACTGTAGCCAAAGCGTACATCACTGGCCATGGATGCTCCGGCGAACAAATAACGAATCGCGTCGGAGCCAAGTTTATCAGCCGCTTCGTCAAAACGGACCATAAAACCCGTTTTTGAAAACTTTGTACCATCTTCGGCAAGCACCCAGTTGTTAGTCTGCACCTTCTCATACGGTGCGCGCCCGGTTAACGTGACGCTCATAAAAAGTTGGGAATAAAACCATAGCCTGACTTGTTCTTGCATTTCAATAACCCATTCTGCAGGAAAGTTTTTCTCCCATTCTTCTCGGTTGTTAAAATAGCCAAGAGTTGAAAACGGGACAATGCCGGCATCAAGCCAAACATCCCCGACTTCAGGTATTCGTGAGATCATCGCTCCACAATGAGGGCATACTATATTTATGTCATCGATCCAAGGGCGATGAAGCTCCGGTAAGGAGTAGGCTTTCTTGCCACCGAGCATCATAAGTTCTTCCTTAGAGCCAATTACGGTAAGCTTGCCACAAGCCTCGCACGGATAGAAGGGCAGGGGCAGACCGTAAAATCGTTTTCTTGAAATATTCCAATCACCCATGTTTTGCAGCCAGTCAAGCATACGCTTTCCTATAAATGCCGGTTCCCATGTTACTGTTTCAGCCGCTTCAATAAGCTTTGGTTTGATATCGTCCGTCCTAATATACCATTCTTTGACCAGTCGGAAGAGTACCTCGGTTTTACAACGCCAGCATACGGGATAGCTATGGATATATTCATGTGTCTGAAATAGTTTTCCTTGTTCATGTAATTTTTCAAAAACAAGAGGCGCAACCTCAGATGCTGACTTACCACTTAAAAAATCGAATCCATCGGAAAATGTTCCACTTTCATCAATGGGGCATATTTCTGCGAGTGAATGGTTTTTTCCCAACTCATAATCCTCAGCACCACAACCGGGAGCTATGTGGACTATGCCGCTTCCTTCCCCTGCTTCAACCTCCTCCCATGGAATCACTCTATGGAGTAGATCTTTTTGTGGAGACATGTCTGGGAAAAAAGTTTCATATTCGAGTCCGACAAGCTCACTACCTTTTAAAAGCATTAGTATTTGCTTAACCGAATCAACAAGCTTAATTGCAGCTTTCGCCATAATTAGCGGTCGCTCAAAACCCTCGCATTTGACAATTGCATAATCAAGATTTGGGTTTACCGCAAGTGCGACATTTGCTGAGAGTGTCCATGGGGTTGTGGTCCAAACCAGCATATCAAAATCCGTGCTTCTGACCGGGGCGATAGCAAATACGGCAGTATGGGTTATATCTTTGTGTGAACCTGACATTTCATGCTCAGATAACGATGTACCACAACGTGGGCACCAGGGCATGGGACGGTAAGATTTGGATATCCAACCATTTTCATGACAGATTTTCAGAAAATGCCAGATGGCGGATATATTGTCATCGGTGTGGGTGAAATAGGAATTGTCCCAGTCCATCCATTGTCCCAGCCTTTTTGACTGAGCTGTAATAATGCCGGAAAAATGTCTGACCCGTTCTACACATTTTCTTGTAAAGTTGTCCATTCCAAAGGCTTCGATATCTTTTTTATCGCGAAACCCCAGTTCCTTTTCGACCTCAACCTCTACCCACAGTCCTTGCGCGTCAAATCCATTGCGGTAATGACAGGAATATCCATTCATAGCTTTGTATCGTAGTACAATATCTTTAATACTCCGACCCCAGGCATGATGAATACCCATAGGATTATTGGCTGTTATAGGCCCATCCAAAAATCGAAATCGCTCGTTAGTCATATTCTTTTCTCGTAATTTATCAAAGCATCGATGCTCCTCCCAAAAATCAAGGATATCGTGCTCCATTTTTATAAAATCAGTTTTTGTTTCGTTTGACATATAGATACTCCCTTTCAGATTTTAATTTATTTATAATGTCTGAAAGTTCATCGATTGAACTGGCTATGCTCATAGCCCAAACACCTCCTCGCGTGTATGGGACAATAAAAAAGCCTTCGCCCCATACGATTTACGCACGGGACGAAAGCAGATCTTTTCATGATCGAACTATCGTTATACCACCCATTACACCATACAAACATATGCGTTCCCACTAACGGAGGAAATCCGTCGCAACCTACAAGTAAACGTTCGGTGCGCAGCTCAAGAGTGATTTTCAGAGGCATTTTACTCGTACCGGGTTTTCACTGTCTCCGGCTCACTGTGACATTTGAATGCAGCTTACTCTCTCTATCATCGCTTTTATTAAGATATTATATGAAGTTTTCCATGAAAAGTCAAATATAACAGAATTGAGATAACAGAAAGCCAACTTGGGAATATATTGATTGCAATTTGGAACTGAAATATGCTAGTATTACTGACGAAGCAGGACACATTTCAGAATACTATTGTAGAAGCATAAAGCGAGCTAGGGGTGAGTATTGCCCGATCAGTGGAAAATCAAAGTCGGATAAACAATATAAAAAGGATGGACACCTATGAATGGCAAGAACAGAGAAGATGTAAAAATTGGAGCATTGGTTGAAATAGTTCTGAAAGCAGATCAAAGAACCGGAAAGCTCACAAAAGGATGCGTAGCAAGATTACTTACAAATAGCCCTACACATCCCCATGGAATAAAAGTGATGTTGGAGGACGGTCAAGTGGGAAGAGTACAGAAAATCCTTTAAGTCAGGAGTAATGTTAATAATATGTCATCATTTATAGATATATAAATGGAGTTAAATGGCATTAATCAACGATGTTAAATGGCATTAATCATTGTCCTGTTGGAAATATTGAGATGGTGTGGTATAATGATTATTGTGTGTTTAAAAAGCGAGTCGCCAAAGGCGGTACATGGGAGCTAATATGAATAACAACGATATATTGATAAGATTAAGATATGCTCTGGATATCAAAGACACAGATATGTTAGAGATATTTAAACTGGGCGGAATAACCGTAACAAAAGAAGAACTGAAAAGAATGCTGTTAAATCCAAAAAACAGTGGTAGTAATGATTCATTAGAGGGTAAGTTTATTGCTGCTGATGATATGAGAAAATGCAATAACTTCATGTTGGAGTCCTTTTTGAATGGTTTTATTATATTGAAAAGAGGGAAGCAAGAAACAAATCCAGGTGAGTCCGATAAACAAGTATTTATGATAAATGATAATAAAGCGGTAAATAATGTCGTGTTAAAGAAGTTAAAAATTGCGCTTTCACTCACAAGCGATGATATGCTTGCTATATTTAATGAAGCAGGAGTCAGTCTGTCAAACAGTGAATTGAGTGCAGTATTACGAAGAGAAGGTCAACGTAATTATAAGGAATGTTTAGATAGATATCCTGTTAATTTTCTAAAGGGTTTAGCAATAAGACATAGGAAAAAATAATACATTATGCAAGGAGCAATTATGCAATTTAAGGAATTAAATGTTATACCGGCTATATTAAAGGCATTAGAGAAAGAAAATTATGAAGTTCCCACACCGATACAAGAGGAGGCAATCCCCTATATATTAAGCGGCAGAGATTTACTGGGATGTGCACAGACCGGAACCGGTAAGACAGCTGCCTTCGCAATACCAACACTACAACTACTCAGTGAAGAAAATGGATCCCATACGTCAGAACGAAAAATAAGAGCGTTGATTATTACTCCGACTAGGGAGCTTGCTCTTCAGATTTATGAAAGCTTTTGTACCTATGGTAAATATACAAAATTAAAATATTGTGTTATTTTCGGCGGAGTATCTCAAAAACCGCAGGAGGAAAAATTGCAGCAGGGTGTGGATATTCTTGTAGCGACACCGGGGCGATTGAATGACTTAATTAATCAGAAACTAATTGATCTAAATCATATAAAAATATTTATTTTAGATGAAGCGGATCGTATGTTGGATATGGGATTTATTAATGATGTAAAGAAGATTATAGCCAAAATACCTGTAAACAAGCAGACCTTACTTTTTTCGGCTACCATGCCGCCTGACATTGCGTTGCTGTCAAAGAATATGTTAAAGAATCCTGCGAAAATTCAAATAGAACCGGTATCTTCTACGGTGGATACGATAGAGCAGTATCTGTATTATGTTGATAAAGTAAGTAAGAAGGATTTACTTCTTCATATCCTTCAAGATAAAGCCATAGTATCAGCACTTATATTTACCCGTACCAAGCATGGAGCGGACCGAGTTGTTAAGCAATTATCTAAGGAAAATGTTACTGCGCAAGCAATCCATGGGGATAAATCTCAAGGAGCGCGTCAAAGTGCATTAAATAATTTCAAAAACAAGAAGTTACGTATATTGATTGCGACGGATATCGCCGCAAGAGGAATTGACATTGATGAATTGTCACATGTAATTAATTATGACCTACCGGATATACCTGAAACATATGTACATCGTATTGGACGAACCGGAAGAGCCGGACTTGGTGGTGTAGCGATTTCCTTCTGTGATTATGATGAGAAGGAACAGCTTACCAGTATCGAAAAATTAATCGGAAAACATTTAATAGAAGTTAAGGAGCATCCTTATCCATTGATTAATAATTTCCCGGCAGTAAAATCCACACAGCAGAGGAGGGATTCCTCACGAACAGGAAGCTCTTCGTCTACTGCACCACAAAAAACTTCATCAAGGCCAAGCTCATCACGAACAACCTTATCGCAGACAAGCTCATCCTTACCAAAAAAACCCTTTTCACATACAAGCCCTAAGCAAGAAGCAACTTCACCACAGAAAAAATTTCGTATGACTGCAGACGGTATTATTAAAGAAAAAAGAAATTTTTTTGGTTCATCAAGGAGAAGTAAGTAAGAACAGATTAGATAAGCGTAAATTCACCTAACGATCCTTAATGCTGGTGGAATATACGCTTATTTTTTTTCTGGGGAAATAATATAATAAAAAATAACTTTCTTGAACACTGCCTTAGTTTGATGTAATCGGTATTGAATTATCAACTATTATGAGAGAATTAAGAATACTCCAAATAATACGAATACTCAAAATACTCAAAATACGAATAATACTCAAAATAATCATATTTTTTGCTATTTTCCTATTGACTTAATGTTGACTCTAAGGGTTATAATTTCAATTAGAGGATTTCATCAAGTAAAATTTAATTGCAAAATGCATCTTGCAAAAAGATAGTACAATCAATGAGACTGATTAAGAATTAGAAGGGAAGAGGTATTATATTATGCAATATCGTAAATTTGGAAATACGGGAGTTGAGCTTTCTGCATTAGGATTTGGAGCCATGAGACTTCCTGCAAAGAAAGTTGATGGTAAGGATGTATTTGATGTTGAGGAAGGTACAAAAATAATTCATAGAGCTTTTGAATTAGGAGTTAATTACATAGACACAGCACCCTATTATTGCGAGGGTGAAAGTGAAGTCATCGTTGGAAAAGCAATCAAGGGCTGGCGTGATAAGGTATATTTATCTACAAAAAATCCTATCGAAGATGCATCCGGAGCGCATTACCGCGAAAGACTTGAAAAGTCTCTTAAAAAACTGGATGTGGACTATATTGATTTTTATCATATGTGGGGAATCAATTGGGAAACCTTTGAACAAAAGATTATTGCAAAGGATGGTCCGTTAGAAGCTGCACTGAAAGCCAAAGAGGAGGGACTGATTAAACACCTTTCCTTTTCCTTTCACGGTAAGCCTGAGGAAATGATAAAAATCATTGATACAGGATACTTTGAATCTGTTCTTTGTCAATATAATTTCTTGGACAGAAGTAATGAAGCCGGTATTAAGCATGCGACAGAGAAAGGCCTAGGAGTAGTTGTAATGGGACCTGTCGGAGGCGGAAGATTGGGCGCTCCCTCTGATGTAATCAGCAAATTAATGGGAGAAAAAGCAAAAAGCAGTGCTGAAATTGCTTTACGGTTTGTTCTTTCTAATTCAGGAGTTACCACTGCGTTATCAGGAATGGGAAATATGAGTATGGTTGAAGAAAATGCTCTTGTAGCATCAAATTCATCGAAGCTCTCAGAAACTGAATTGGCCTCAATTAATAGTGCTATGGAAGAAAATAAGAAGCTGGCTGAACTTTATTGCACCGGCTGTAACTATTGTATGCCCTGCCCGTCGGGAGTAAATATACCTCTTAACTTTAGCATGATGAATTACCATAAGGTGTACGGCCTTACCGATTATGCCAAGGGTGAATATGCGAAGATTGGCACGAATGAATGGATGAAGGGTAAGAAGGCGGAAGAGTGTATTGAATGCGGCTTGTGCGAAGAAAAATGTCCTCAGAAAATTAAAATTCGTGAACAATTGAAAGAAACGGCCAAAGCCTTAGGATGATTTTGACTATATTCGAATCACTTCTGTTTTATGATAACAAAAGGACTTGACCCCTGATTCGAGTCCTTTTGTTATGTCTATCGTCAATATTCACAATTTCGTTCTTGAATGGTAATACCTAAAATCGTTCATTTGATGAAGAAGGGATACTTGAAGAAATTGCTACAAAAATCCTCGGCCTAAACTAATTCAAAGGTGTAGGCATTTTTGATTAAATTGCAGAAATAGAACAATGGGTATGCAAATGTTTACACATATGATAGATATTGTACTTCGTTGGAAATAGGGGAAAAGATTATTCTTGATTATTTTGTCACTGTAATGAAAGACAAATAGTGAGGCATAGTAGAGGAAAAAGTACTAAAAGTTATCCGAAAGTGTTGCAATTTTGATGCCATATATAATATAATATGTTCAGATTATATTACAGGCATCGGGGCATTAGCGCAGTTGGGAGCGCACCACACTGGCAGTGTGGGGGTCAGGGGTTCAAGTCCCCTATGCTCCATATTGAGAAATGTGTAGAAGGACTTAAGACATCAAGATGGCTTAAGTCCTTCTCGTGATAAATTTCGATAAACAAATAAGCATTAATGTTATCGTTGACGCAACTTTATACCCGCTTTCCTATATCCCCTACTTTCGAAAAGTGATTGGCTTTGGTCATACCGTCTTCTACGGGAGATATCATGCAAGACAATTTGAGAAAACTTTTATTAAGAAATAAAAGTAAATAAAAATAAATGAAAATAAAAATATGGTCAATTGACAAGGTAAGTTCTTGTTTGTCTAAGTAAACATCTAGACAGTGATTGAGATATTAGAAACATATATAAATTGCAGAAAACATCCTGTA
>WSSedL1CaDRAFT_10001025_pt1 | contig 17702 bp, 16 predicted proteins | sample WetSurSL1Cattail_FD_9464 | JGI IMG/M metagenome (IMG submission 9464)
AGTTTTCTGATCNAAATTTACAAAACATTTGCACTTACGTCAAGAAAAAAATATACATTTTATTAACCAGCAATTGTTTATAACTTAATCACCAAACCCTAATTAAATAAAAAAGGTAGTTACAGTTTAAAACCAAAATGATCAGTTTAGTTAATATTTATAAAATTCAATTTAAAATTATGGCAAAATACTTATCAACAACATTCGGAAAAATTTCCGGAAAACATGGAACTGCCGTTGCAGCTGTGGTAAATGGCGAATCTATTCTTAAAATTTTTACGCCTCCATCGAATCCCAATACCCAAGGGCAATTGATTCAACGCCTGAAATTTGGTATGGTACTTTCTTCACTGAATCCATTACGTAATGTTATTACAGTTGGATTTGGAGATAAACGCGGGTATTACNAAGCCGCATCATTTGCGCTACGTAATGCAGTTACGGGCACTTATCCTGATCTTAGTATAAACTATCCTAAGATAATATTATCGTCAGGTTCATTACCTCAAAGTCCCGCGGTAACTATAGCCGCTCCGGGTGATATGAATGTATCCGTGTCATGGGATAAAACTGTTTGGAGTAATGGCAGTTCCGATGATCCTGTATTTATTGCGTTCCTGAACCCAGTAACTCAAATGGTGGTGTTTTCCGAAGCACAAGCCAAAAGAGACGACGGAACACTCAATGTCTTACTACCGGCTCCATGGCTGGGAGCAACGCTTCATGTCTGGCTGTTCTTCAACTCCGTCGACCGTAAGCAAAGTTCGGTAAGTCAATACGCCGGCACAATAATACCTGCATAAAGCCTGATTATTGCTTATGAGTTTTCCCTTTTACCCTTTAACAGGGTTTGTTTTAAAAGAAAAAGGCTGTCCAAATAACTTCAGACAGCCCTTTTTTTATGGGGAAAAATTAGCAACTACTTTTTCATACTTAGCTTGGTAGTACCAATCAGATTGCCATCAGCAAAGATATCAATAAGATAATCACCAATTACCAGTTGGTTGTTGTTATCCCAATAGATACAAACATCAATATCCTTGTTTTCGTATTCTATCTGACGTTTAGCTGAATAGACAATTTGTTTGCCTTGAAAATCAAATAAATCAGCATCTGAATAAGCAATAACAGCACCATCAGGGCGAGTTATGCGGATATACACATCCTTTGCTCCACTCTTGGCAATGGCATTTTCACGCATGGTAAAACATACCCTAACCTTTGTTGTCTTGCTTACTTTATTAGCTTCCTTGCCACCTTTATTAAGTGCAGTAGCTACAATCTTACTGGTACCAATAACAGAAGCCTTTTGAACCTGTGAGGAAAGGTTTTCCTTATCCTGACTTAACTTAATATTTTCCGAACGGGCTTGCTCAAGCGTAGTTTTCACTTCTACATTTTCCTGAACCAATTGCTGGTTACGTAGATTGAGTGAATCAACCTGTGCAATATAACTTTTAAGTACTTCGCGAAGAGTTCCTAATTCCTTAGTGTATTTGCCTATAAGTGAGACATTTGAAGCACGTTGTTGTAATAATCTTTTAATTTTGTCTTCCTGACCTTGAATAAGCTTGTTCATGCTGTCATTGTTGGTTTTCAAACCATCATATTCACCCATGAGGTTATTAAGCTCTTTGGCAAGCGATTTCTTCTGATCTTCTAAGATTTGTTCAACTTGTGCCGATTCCTCCTTATTTTGATTCATTTTTGTAACCAACACAACAATTGCAGCTGCAAAAATAACGATTAAAATAATGAGCAAAATGGTCAAACCTTTAGTTGATTTAGGTTTCCCGTATTGATCTGTCGTCTGATTATTCGAATTTTCCATGTTATAACAATTTTAGGGTTAGATTTAAACAAAACGTTACAAAGTTAGATTTATTTTGAGAACATAGTACCAGATTAATTAAGATAATGCTCCAACTCAATGGCTGTCTCATTGTAACGTCGGAGTTCAGCAAGATATTCGGATTTTATTTTAAACGACTTGGTGATATTTTCCAAATATACTTGATACGAAATTTTCTTATCAGTCAATAGTTTAATTGCCGTACGAATTATGATATCTGATTCAGGAAGAGCGTTTTCCCGGAAATAAGAAATGTTAACGAAATATTGGTTAAGTCTGATCTGCAAATTTTCGATGGTGCTCCGCAAGCCCAATTTTTGAAATTCAGACTCGTTTTTTGCAATTTCTCGGTTAAATTTAGCTTCCTTTATTTTAGAAACTTGTGTATTAAAAAATAAAGGAAGGGTTATACCGACCATATATCCCTTGAAGCCCGCTAGTTGCTCTATCTGCTGCGTAAAATATCCACCTTTGATTTCAGGGGTGAGCTTTGATTGTTCAAGACTTACCTTACGATCCAGTACCTTCTGTTGTTGTTCATAATAATTTATGTAAGCCCAAGGTTGAAATTTATCGTTGCCGGGTCTGAATGCAGCTATGGCATACAACTCCATAGTAGTATCTGACAAAACAGGAGTTTCGTTGATGCATAATAATTGCTGCATCTGATTGGTCGAAAAATGAAATTCCTCTTCAGCATTGTATTGTCTTCGTTGAACATCAGCATATAAGGATTGTGCAGAGGCTTTCTGAAGTATTTGGCTATCCGGGGCATTTGCAGGATAGTAATTTTCAAAATCACCACAAAGCTCAGCCTCCGAAAGTGTTTGCCGAATCATTAAGCGATCAAAAAGCCATTTCATATAAGCGGTTTTTACCATGGATGCGAGTTGTTTCAAAGTTAATACCTGATCCGCTTTTGACAGTTGCACCTGCTCTTTACCAAGTTTTATATTTTGATATTGTGTAAATGGCGACCCCAGGTTTTGACTAATTTCGAATGATTTAGTATAAGTAGCAGAATGGGTTTGACCATAAATAAAATTAAATTCTGTTGGTTTGAGGTAGGGATAGGCTCCCGCAGAAGATTCTGCGCTTTGTACGTTTAGTTCGGCATTTTTTGCCAAAGGATGATTTATTAGGGCTATTTGAACTGCATCATTGATATTTACTGCTTTTTGGGCTTCTGCAAAAATGCATACAAAACTTAACCCTAACAACAAAAACAAGCTGTATTTAAAGTTCACAAGTATAATTTTAAACATATTCGATTTTTTAACCTTAAAACAAAGGTAAACGTAAGCCAAAACAATCCTAAAATTTCGAGAAAATTTACAATTATTTTCCATAATAAAAAGTTCAAAAAAAAGAAAGTTGTCTCGAAGCACTGAAATGACTTCTGAGACAACTAACTTTTTGGGGCTTTAAACCCATTACTAACTATGAAGATGAACTAATGATGCTTATTCTTTCTCCTGCATTTTACCATGGTGCTGATTCATGTTGCATTTCATATGATCACATTTCATATGTCCGTGCCCGCCTTTTCGAGTGGGGTGAGAATCAAACCAAACTTTTTGTTCATCAGTTAGCAATGCTCTTACTTGCTGGTGATGTGCGGCTCTGCTTTTCATTAACTGATTTGTAGTTTTTGTAATTTCATCAATATTGGCATTAATAGCACTCATATCCGGCTTATCGGAAGTTGTTAGCGTGCGTTGTTTAGCCTTAAGCTCACCTAGTCGATTGCGAAGAGGTTGTACTTCCTTTGAAAGAGCAAGATGGATATCTTTTATTTTAGTTTTTTGTTCTTCAGTGAGATTTGGGATACCGCCATGCATTTCTTTATTAGAACCTTCTCCCCTACCAACTTTATGTTCCATAGGATTTTGTGCAATTAGATTGCTTGTGCTCAAAAGCACTGATACAAACAATATTGATGCAAAAATTGTTGTTTTCATATTTATAAAGTTTATGTTTGTAATAAGACACTGATCACTTAAAAAACTTGTCAGAAACTAATTATTTTTTAACTTTTGGCTTCATCATTTGTTTTAAGATCAGAACACCTAAAACTTGCATTCTGAATTAATGGATAGAGAAGAAAAATTAATCTTTATTTTTGTGGGAATTTTTAATTACTTAATACAGAAGATAGGTTATTTTCTGAATAATAATTTATGTTAAATGACCTCAGACAATAAGAAAAACACAGAAACCGCTACATTTGGAGCAGGTTGCTTTTGGTGTATTGAGGCAATATACCAACAACTTAAGGGAGTTATTAAGGTTGTTCCGGGTTATTCAGGTGGAGAAACCAATAATCCTACTTATTATGATATTTGTCAGGGTACAACTGGTCATGCTGAAGTTTGTCAAATTATTTATGATCCCGAAGTGATTTCTTATGACGAACTGCTGGAAGTTTTTTGGCTTATCCACGACCCCACATCGCTCAACTATCAGGATTATGACATTGGTACACAGTACCGATCCATAATATTTTATCATAATCCCGATCAGGCAATTATTTCAGAAGAATACAAGACCATGCTGGAAACTTCAGGTGAGTACCCTAAACCAATTGTGACTGAAATCAAACCATTTAGAGCATTTTACCAGGCAGAAATTTGCCACATGAATTATTATTATTTAAACTCCAATACCCCATATAGCACATATGTGATTACGCCTAAACTGGCAAGGTTTAAAAAAGTATTTAAAGATAAGTTAAAGACCGCAAAGGAATTTAATTAACGGGGATGGTTTGGTCCCTTTCTATGAATCCCTTCCGGGCGGATAAGCTTTTCATTTAGCGAATTCAACTTTTTCACTTGTTCCGGATTACATATACTTCTAATCCTTAGTAATTGTTTAACCGTTTCACGTCTCATCTGAGCGTGCAAAGTTCCAAACGAATCTGCTAATTGGTTAAGTATAACTGTATCGGGTTGAGGTTTGTTTAATTCATTAATCATCGCTATCCTTTTTTGTTCCAAGGATGCAAATATCAAACCCATAGATTTAAAATAGACAACCCCAAATTCATTGACTTTCTTTTCCTGTTCTGCCGAGAAACCCAATTCTTTTTGAAAAAAATGTTCGATTTTGGGTGGACGTTTATTATCCGCACTTGTTTGTCTTTCAGGTTTATTAGCATTGATAAAATATAACATTGTGCCAACTGTAGCAAGGATAACAGCAGACAGGACAATAACAGTCCAAATGGCAACCCGAAATTTCGAAAAATAGTTCATAACAATATTATTCGTTTGTCAATAAAGCATTGAGACTGTCCTCTCCTGTAGCGTTTAAGTAATATTCAGAAGCATAAGTCTCCAATAAGGCTTTTTGATTAGAGGCATTCCCATATAATTTATAATTTGCGAGACTTTTTCCTATTAATATTCCGGATCCAATTCCAATAATCATTAAAAACGCTATAGCAATCGGTTGTAACCGTTTTATAAAACTCGGAATCATTGGGGTTTCTAATTTTTCCCCGGATTCTAACCGTTGTTGGAGCCTTGTAAAAAAGAATGGATTAATTTCCGGTTTTGGCATCGAATTAACAACTGAATATGTAGCCAATACATTTTTATAAAGCACTCCACATTCGACACATGATTTGATATGCTTAAACATATCGTCTGACAACGAGTCCGGTAAAGATTGTTCGATTAAATCGATAAGGTTATTATGTACCTGTCTGCATTTCATCGTTGACATATTTTTAATAATTCCATTTATATATTGACACTAAAATTCAAAAAAACTTGCTGTTTAAATCAATTTTTATAATAAAATATTAATTTTTTCTGAAGGTTAAGTTTTGCCCTGTGAATAAGCGATTCCACTGATGAGAGTGAAAGATTCATAACATTGGAAATTTCCAGGTATGAAAGTTCGTCAAATTTATGCATTGAAAAAGCGATTCGTTGATTTTTGGGCAATGCATCAAGGGCTTCATATAAAACTTTAGTACGTTCCTTGTATTCAATTGTTTCAGGGGTATCATTGGCCGATGTATCTTCTATATCAAATTTTACATTTTTATCCATAGAAAAATGCTGTTCAATACTATTAAAAAACTTTTTCCATTTGTTTTTACGCAGATGGTTTAACGATTTGTTAATAGCAATTCGATATAACCAGGTTGAAAGTCGGGATTCCTGACGAAATTGATTAACCGACTCGAATACTTCAATAAAAACATCCTGAGCTATGTCTTCTGAATCGTCTTTGCTTCGAAGTAAGTTATAACATGCTTGATATACCAGTGATTGATACTTTTCCACTAATATTTTAAAAGCAACTTCATCATGAGAAATAATACGCTGGATTAATTCCGCATCGCTCATTTCAAAATACTAACAAGTAAATATGCAAATTTGACACAAGTTAATCAAAAAACTTGTGCCAGCTTTGTATATTTTTTTGGGAAACTCAATCTTCAAAACTTTACCGCCATTGGCGGATTGCATAGCTTAAATCAAGTATATCTAATGTGCTGACCTACTCTAAGCATTTTCGTTTTTCTCATGTTATTCAATTTGCATAGAGTAACTATTGAGACACCATATCGACGGGATATTTTATACAAAGTATCCCCTCTTCTAACCATATGGTAACGAATTCTGCGAATTTCTGAAACATAGTTAAACTGTTTTTGACAAAGGTACAATGTGTCAATTTTCAGTCGATTAGTTTGAAAATCTACAACATCATTAGGATTGATGGGATTACCCAAATAGCGGATCTCGTAATGAAGATGGGGACCTGTAGAATGTCCGGTACTACCTCCCAAACCCAACAATTCACCTGCCTTAATTGGTTGGTTAACATTTACCTTAATTTTGGAAAGATGTCCATAGACCGTTTCAAGGCCATTGAAGTGCCTCACCACCACGTAATAACCAAAGGATTTACTTCGCTTGGCGATGCGCACCAATCCGTCAAAAGTACAACGAACCGTATCGCCCGTCTGAAGTTTAATATCAGTGCCGTAATGCCAGCGCCATCTGCGCCATCCAAAATCAGAATTGATGCGACCAGCGATGGGATGCACATACCCACTTAAGTTAATGATGGAAGTATCGGTTTTTTTTGTAATATCTATGTCATACGGATCTACTCGGTCGTTGCTCCATACTTTGTAAATACCAGCAGCCGGTACTGCGCTTTCTGAAAAAGGTAACACAATAGATTCCTTTAGGGTAGAATCAGAGAGATTATCTTCTCCAAGGGTTTCTTCGCTATCGTTGTTGGTAGTATCCGCCGCTTCCTGGGAAAAGACAGTTAGTTGAGAACAAAAAAATATGCAAAGGCTAATAATCAGTAGCTTAAATTTCATGCAATAATAGTTTAAGTAGTTTAAATTTTAGTATTATGTTGAAATATATATGGTTTTGGGCAAATATAAAAAAATTAATTTATAGACAATATGTTATAAAACCAACGATGAATTAGGCCAGCTTTAATTTAATGTTGAAAGATATTGATTTATAAAACGATACCCTAATGTAATATTCTTAACTTATTAACACGTGGAAGTTATTTTGAACAGTTCAAATTAAATATCTGAAAACTGTGCTAGTAATATTATTCGCAATCCGATAGTATGACCCTGATTATTTTGAGACCAATACTTTTAACCCATGCTTAACAATTCTTATTTTGAGCTTTTTGCCCATAATGGCCGGTTCGCCGTCAAGGTGGACTTCCCCTTTTTTCTTACGTTTGATTGAAATCGATTCGCCTCTGATTACCTTAACATATGGGCTTTGATGCATGGATTTGTTAAAGAGTCTGAATCCGATATTAAATGCCTTATACTTAGGAAAAGGATTAAGGATACATAAGTCGAGCAACCCGTCACAAATATCTGCATTAGGCGCAATATAAGCATCATTACCGTATTGCCCTGCATTAGCTGCAGTCACTAAAAATGCCCTGGTTTTCAACTTGGCATCATCAACTTTAATGGTATATTTTTTTGGCTTGTAATGAAAATAGGCAGCAATGGTCTCTTTAATGTAAGTTGTAAAACCCCTGCTTGTGCTTTGGGCAAATTTATTTCCGATATGCGCATCGAACCCTACACCGCAAGTGCAGAAAAATGGATTATCGTTAATGGTTCCATAATCTATCGAGATAATCTTTCCTGTATTTAAAAGTTCTACCGCTTCTTTCACTTTAAGTGGTATTTTTAAAAATCTGGCCAATCCATTTCCCGATCCACAGGGAATAATGCCCAGTGCAACCTCTGAGTTAATCAATGACTTAGCAACTTCATTAATGGTTCCATCCCCCCCTACAGCTACAATTTTCGAATATTTCTTGTCAAGCAATTCGGTAGCTAATTCTGTTGCATGTCCAGCACACTTTGTAAAAAAGAAATCCACCTCAAATTTTGACTGGTCAATTGTTTCCCTAACAATTTCAGGAATTTTATGCTTTCTATTTGATCCTGAAATAGGATTTATAATAAAAGCAATTTTTTCTTTTGTGGCTCCGTTCTCCAAAGTATTATGTTTTAATGACTTGATTTAACTATTTTTTCTTCAAAAATTGATGCTAAAGTAAGGAATAATTAAGTTAATTTTTCAATCTTTAAAAAGTGAAATAGCTTTTTTTAAGGCTTTGGAATTTTTTAGCATTACATTTGTATAAAACCATTACATGAGGTACCTATTTATTGTTCAGGGGGAAGGCCGCGGCCATATGACACAAGCAATTTCCATGCGTAATATCCTGACCAGTCAGGGGCATGAGGTTGTGGAAATTCTAGTGGGAAAAAGTCAGTTGCGCGAAATTCCCAAATTCTTTTATGATAAAATTCAGGTACCAGTGCATACCTATGAAAGTCCGAATTTCCAGGTATCGCAAAACAATAAAGGGATTCAGCTATACAGATCCATCCTTTTTAGCATTTCACATACCAGAACTTATTTAAGAAGCATTGACTTAATCAGGCAACATATTAGAGACGCAAAACCTGATGTTGTCGTGAATTTTTACGAAATGCTTGGAGGCATCACCTGGCTTCTGCATAGGCCTAAAGTAAGATATGTATGTGTGGGACACCAATTTTTGCTGTTGCATCCGGAATTTGTTTTCCCCAAAGGGCACAGGTCACAAATTCGGATGTTGAATTTTTTAACCCGATTAACGGGAACAGGGGCAGAAAAGTTTCTTGCATTATCATTTGTACCCATGCCTGACCTCCCAAAAAAGAAAATTTTTGTAGTACCCCCACTATTGCGAAGGGAAGTATTAGACCTTACTCCCGGTAATGGAGATTACATTTTAGGCTATATGTTAAATGCCGGGTATGGTGAAGAAATTACCCGCTGGCACAAGACCCATCCTGAAATTAAAGCTCATTTTTTCTGGGATAAAAAAGATGCACCTGAAGATATGGAAGTGCAACCAAATTTGTTTTTTCACCGAATCAGCGATGTCAAATTTCTTGAATATATGAAAGATTGTATGGGCTACGCAAGCACTTCGGGTTTTGAATCAATTTGTGAAGCAATGTATTTACGAAAACCTGTCCTTATGGTTCCTACTGCCGGGCATATTGAACAACGATGCAATTCCGTGGATGCTGTGAGAGCCGGAGCAGGTATAACATTCGACAATTTTGATATGGACAAACTTGTTGAGTTTATACCCTCATACCAAAAGGATGACATAATGTTTGTTCAATGGGTTAAACAAGCTGAACAAAAATTTTTGGAATTGCTGACAAAATAATTTTTTCAATTTTATTTCGTTTATAGTTTATTCGCTTTTTTAAAGTATAGAATGAGAAAGTTTTTGTTGTGTGTCCTGGGGTTGTTTTTATATTATAGTTGCTTTTCGCAAATTGGGGGCAAACATGCTTATGAATTTCTCAATCTTGTTAGTTCTCCCAGGGTGGCCGCTCTGGGTGGAAAATGTGTTTCGTTAATGGACGAGGACCTTTCCCTTACCTACCATAATCCTTCGTTGCTAAATGAGGAGATGCAAAATCATTTGTCTATAAACTATGTAAGTTATTTTGCCAACATCAATTATGGTTATATTGCCTATAGCACCAAATATTCAAAAAAAGCTACTGTTTCAGCTGGTATACAATATATTAATTATGGAGATTTTACCGCAGCGGATGCTAATGGAACCATAACAGGCTCATTTACTGCCGCTGAATATGCTTTTAACATTACTTATGCCCAGCCTATTGATAGTTTCCTTTATGTGGGTGCAGATGTACGACCTATTTTTTCAGTTTATGAAAGGTACCAATCCATTGGCCTTTCAACTGATTTAGGCATAACTTACCGCAATCCTCACAATCTTCGAACCATAGCTTTGGTAGTACGCAATTTCGGATCTCAACTAAAACCATATTACAATAGCGCATATGAATCGCTGCCATTTGAGGTTCAACTTGGATTTACACAACAATTACGCTATGCCCCCTTACGAATTTCGATCACTGCTCAGCATCTTGAAACTCCGGATATGTCAATTGCAGCAGCAGAGGATGCAAATACATCCACCGCAAATGCCAAACCAGGAAAATCAAAACTCGAAGTCATATCGGATCAGGTTATGCGACACCTGATTTTTGGGGCCGAATTTTTTCCGCTCAAAAACTTTTATATACGAGCCGGGTATAATTACCAACGTCGTCAGGAAATGAAAATTGACACTCGTGCAGCTACAGTAGGTTTTTCATGGGGTTTGGGACTTTCCATAAAATGGCTTCAAATCAATTATGGCAGAGCAACCTACAGCCTCGCAGGTGCATCCAACCATTTTTCGATTTCGGCGAATTTATCAGCATTTTATAAGAAAGCGGATTGAATACATATCGAAGCGAATTCTAGCTTGTTCATCCTTTCATCCTGTTTTTTCTCTTAAATTTGTGTTCTTGTCTTTCAAAATAAAAATTGTTTTATGGAAATTTTTCAAGCTCAGCATGTCGAAAAGAAATATGGAAATTTTACGGCTTTGAGCGATATTAACATTTCGGTTCCCGAAGGTTCTATTTATGGACTTTTAGGCCCAAATGGCGCTGGAAAAACTACGCTAATCCGCATCATCAATCAGATATTTGCACCCGATAAAGGCGAAATCTATTTCAAGGGCCGGAAAATGAAACCGGAAGATATACAAGATATTGGTTATCTGCCCGAAGAAAGAGGTCTTTATAAAAAAATGAAGGTGGGCGAACAGGCGCTTTACCTTGCCCGATTAAAAGGATTATCAAAGGCCGACGCCAGGAAAAAACTCGATTACTGGTTTGATAAATTTGAAATAAAAAGCTGGTGGAATAAGAAAGTGGAATCGCTTTCAAAAGGTATGGCACAAAAGCTTCAGTTTATCATAACCGTTATGCACAACCCCACACTTCTGATATTTGATGAGCCTTTCAGTGGTTTTGATCCCATCAATGCATCCATGCTGAGAGACGAAATCCTTGAACTTCGCAATAATGGTGCTACTATTATTTTTTCAACCCACAATATGAGTTCGGTTGAGGAGTTGTGCGATCATATCACACTGATTAACCAATCCAAAAGCATACTCGAAGGTGAAGTTCACGAAATAAAAAAACGGTTTCGGTCTGGTGTGTTTGAAGTATCTTTCAATGGCGATTATACAAAGATACAGGACTCATTGAATTCCAGGTTTAACGTGCTGGATCATAAAATGATAAGAGACGAGAATTTTGTGCGCGTAAAAATGTTGCAGGGGAATCAAGATAACGAATTGCTCTCGCTGATCATCCCGCATGCTCACCTGATTTCATTCAACGAAGTTTTTCCGAGTATGAATGAAATATTTATCAAAGTGGTGGAAACTTCGAATCAAGAACAGCTTTAATTTCTAATCGGGATATTATGATGAACAAAATATTGATTATTGCACAAAGGGAATTTGTTACACGGGTCAGGAAACGAAGTTTTATCATCATGGCGATTTTGGGACCCATCATCTTTGCAGGTTTTTTTGCAACTTCAATCTATTTTGCTTCATCTGCTCAGGATATTGAGATAAAAAAGATTGCAGTAATCGATAGCACAGGTGCATTTATTAAGCGGATACCAGATTCAAAAACGCTTAAATTTGAATTCTTGTTGAATGCAAAGGTGGAGGTAATGAAAAAAATATTGAAAAAAACCGACTATTATGGAATCTTATATATTTCTCCGCTTGTGTCATATTCCTCCAGGGCTGTACAATTTTATTCTTACGAACAACCAAGCCTGCAGGTAACACAATATATTTCCAATGCTATTGAGAAAGAACTACGGGATCAAAAATTATTGGCATACAACATCAAAAATATTGACAACATTCTGAAATCCGTTGAAACACGTGTTGCTGTTGAAACTGTTAAAATGAACGATTCAGGTGTAGAAAAGAAAAGTGATACAGGTCTTTTAATGGGAGTTGCTTACGTAAGTTCATTCCTGATTTACATGTTCATTTTTATGTTTGGCATGCAGGTGATGAGGGGAGTTATGGAAGAAAAGTCAAGCCGGATTGTTGAGGTTATGATTTCCTCGGTTAAGCCCTTCCAGCTTATGATGGGAAAAGTTATTGGTGTTGCGGCAACTGCCCTGGTTCAGCTAATGATTTGGGTTATCCTCACTTTCACCTTGGTTACGATCATTAAAGCGTCAGTTATGCCTGATATTTCACCGGTAACTATTGCAAGCCAGCCTCATAACCTCATGGATTCATCAAAAACTATTGTACAGACTCAGGTTCAGGCGTCAGAACCAAATGCTGATATTGCGAACATTTTGTCCATGTTAGATTCCATTAATTTTTTCGTGGTAATCGGTTCATTTATATTTTATTTTATTGGAGGGTACCTGCTTTACGCCTCGTTATTTGCGGCCATTGGAGCTGCAGTGGATCATGATTCGGATACTCAGCAATTTACGCTGCCTATTACGCTGCCTTTGATTCTAGGTATTATGGTAATGATTAATGCGTTGCAAAACCCTAATAGTGACATAGCTTTCTGGTTTTCTTTAATTCCATTTACTTCGCCAATAGTGATGATGGCACGGATTCCATATGGCGTGCCTTACTGGCAGGTTGGTGTTTCCATGACATTGTTGATACTTACGTTTATTGGAACCATCTGGTTGGCAGGTAAGATTTACAGAACAGGAATTTTAATGTACGGCAAAAAAATCTCATTCGGAGAAATGTTGAAATGGTTGAAGTATAAGAATTAAAAAATGATGAGCTTCAGTGGCGATTATTGATAGAAACATTTTTTATTTTTCAAGTTGTTTTTTTATTTTAAAATTTAACTTCAAAAAATCTAACAATAACAAACCATTACATCAATATTTATTTACATTTGAAGTAGTATATTTCTTCAGGGTGTTATTTAAAGAATTACAGCATGTTTGCTTCAGTAGAAAACAAACAGGTATTGAGACTAAAAAGAATTCACTTCCTGTAAACAATCATGAATCTTTTGAAAAGAGTATAAGCCAGTTTAAATTAAAACCTTATCCTAAACCTAAAGGACCACTTGCTGAAGAGGTGCCTCTGGGAGGTAGTTTATCTGACTCTAAACAGGGTGAAACCGAAATACAGCAAAAACCAAATAATACCGGATTGCCAGATAATTTGAAAACAGGTATTGAAAACCTCTCCGGCTACTCCATGAATGATGTGAAAGTTCATTTCAATTCGGATAAACCCGCGCAATTACAGGCAAAAGCTTACGCGGTTAATACAGACATTCACATAACTGCTGGACAGGAAAAACACCTGCCCCACGAAGCATGGCATGTGGTGCAGCAGATGCAGGGGCGGGTTAACCCTACAAAGCAAATGAAAGATGAGGTTAATGTAAATGATGATATTGGATTAGAAAAGGAGGCTGATTCAATGGGCGAGAAAGCCTCTAATTCCGCAGATATAATTACACAAAAAAAACGTCAGGAGATAACAAACAATGGTTCTCAGCTGAGCAATGTAGCTCAGTTAAAACCGGCTGACTGGAACTCTTTGGACGTGAATTTGACTCATTCCTGTTGTACAAAATGGGGACTTATAACAGCAGGAATTACCCAATATAAAGCACTAGATCGGGCAAATGCACAGCAAAGAAAAACTGTGCTTGATCAAATGAAACTGGATATTCAGCAATGGGAAGCTGATGCAAATCACGCAGATACAGTTCTTGGGGACAATGTGCCGCAAATACAAGCAAAAATAAAAAACATAAAGAGGCAATTGAGTGAAGAGTATGCAGAAATGAAAATGGAAGCTTTAGAACTGGCTGAACATGGGCACAGTATAGCCAGGCACGGTCCTGAAGTGACAGACGAAAAATTATTAATGCGTCTTTTCACTGGTATAGCCCCGGACGATAAACTATCTCCGGCACCTGGAGCGAGTAGTCGTTTCTCATCATATGAGATGCAGCTTGAGACCAGGCAAGCCTCGGCTACAGCTCTTCAGACTACTATTGCAGCTGTACAGGCTAGCATACTGAATTGGAAACAGCAATATCTTACGCCTAAACCATCAGGTAGAACACAATTGCAAGATGAGGCTTTTACTAAAACAGCTGATAGGAATGCTAAACTTACAGACGTAGCAGCAAGTAAAAGAGCTTTGAAAGATTATGAACAAGTTGAAGCACTGGATAAGGAAGCTTATGATTTGCGTGTAGATCTTAGTGGTTATCTAAATCAAGAGACGAATGAACAGGTACCACCAGCTGAAGGGGAAGATCGTTCTAGAATTGACGCAAGGCTTACGGCTATAGGGATTGAAAAGGCTCAATTATTGCAACAATTACATTTAGCAACTGTTCCTAATCCTGGAACATACCTAAGCAATGATCTTAAGGCTAAACAGGATTTGGTACAACCGGCTCAGGAAGCAATGGAACTGGCAATCAGTGAAAAGGATCATCCCGGAAAAAGTTTAAAGAGGGTTCTGCAAACTGCAAAAAGTATGAAATTGGATGTAAATGACGATACAGTAGCAAATGCCTTTGCTGCCAATATTAAATTGGAAGATAAATATTCTGTGGTTGTAGATCATGGTAAAGACATTGGTTCTGGTTACACAGGTACAGAGGAAGTTTCCCTGACAGATGTTCATACTGCAGTAAAGAATAAGGTTCCAACAAAAGATGATGTTAAGCAGGCACTTACAGGGCTTGGTTTGGCACATAATATAGATGAAATGGCAGATTTTATAATTGCTGATCCACAGGGAGACGGATCATATCCAAATTTGAAGGCGATTGAAACAAAAGGAGAAAAAGGGAAGGTCTTTAAAGGATCTGCAGCAGCCAATCATCTGCAAAAAACATTTACCATGTTCGAATGTGGCGCAAAAGATTTGTTTGGCGCAAACGATGCTGCTGTTCAAGTGCTTACGGCAAATTGGAAAGCAATCCAACATTTTCCTGCAAAATCCGATGCCACAGATGGTGTACAAGAAAAATTGTAATTTATGACAGGTGAAGGCATGACTTGGCCAATGGTCATGGAAATCGTGGAAAAATCGATTCAGCAGAATAATTCATTTCTGGCATTTCAATTGTTGGAAAGCAGAATTGATAAGAATCTTTTGAGAGTGCAACGGGAAGAATGGAAGGATTGGATAGCTTGTTTTGCAAAGATTCTTGAAATAGACGCTCCAAAGTCTGAAGCTTTTATTTCCGCAAAGAATTTAGCTGGTAGCCCTTCAAACATCAATGCCTGCATTCGTTTAGGTATGGATTTAATCGATATACGGAAATTGAACATAGCAGTAGTCGTTTTGGGAGAAGCCCGTCAACTTGATCCGAAAAATACTTTGGTACTTTCTGAGATGATAGCAGCCCTGGAATTAGATGGACGACATAAGGAAGCTGTAAGGTTCCTTCAAGAGGTGCCAGAGTTGGTCGCATCAGATAACCTGCTAACCTATTTGCTTGCATTTAACTCATTTTTCATTGGCGATCCTGATACTCCCCGTCAGTTGCTTCCTATCTTACGAAAATCCGAAGATGATAAAATCAGTTTTATGACTCAACGGATAGAGCAAATGCTGGTTAGAGCTGATATTGTAAAGAGTTTGAATGAATCTGAAAATGATCAGCGTGGTTTGCATTTCATTCTTACAGGTGGATTGCTTATTAACAATTTTCAGAACACCTCTTCATCCTATGATACTGCGGCAAAATTATTTAATGATATTCAGGGGTTAATAACAGTATTGGATGTCTGGAGAATCTTACCAAAGAAAATTTTGTTCCCTGCTGAGCATAATTGCGAAATACTCGCTCATTTAATGGCAAATATTATTGGTGTTCCAACAAGTAAATGGTTTGCCTCCCCTGAAGAGGGACTTATTACTTTATACGATTCAGCTTATATTATACCTGAATTAATTGAACCATTAAGAACGATTAATCCAAATCAAACTGTATTTCAGTGTGTTGCCAATTCTACAATTGAAGGAATTATTGCTCCTGATATTCTCTCCAGGTTCTATGTAAGAAATGCCCCCATTTGGGGGCCCGGATTTGATGCTAATAATGCTTACGTTCTTCCTTTGGAAGGAACTCCAAAATCTATTGCTGATGGTATTTTTAATTCTGTTGGCACAACAAAGAAAATGGACCAAAATGAATTATCCGGATTTGCACAAACGATTTATGAATTTATGCCTATCAATCCTTTTTATTCGGCCAACATTAAGGTTAATCGGCAACGACTTTGGAATTATCAATTATAGTTTTGGTCCTTTGATGTTCCAGTAAAAGTTTATTGTAATAACTATTGGTTGATGAAATTCTCCTTTCTGGTATAAAAATCTTTCCATTCATTGATTATATTTTCCAAACTCCTGTTCAGCAAATACTTTTGAATAATAGGGTATATGATGTATTGACTGTATTCTTTACAAGAAATACATAAATTAATATTTACCGTAAAACCGAACTATTATGAAAAGATTATTTCAAATCCTTTCTTTCAACCTGCTTTTAATTTCAGTAACAAATGCACAACAATGGGGAGATTATACCTTTTACAGCGTACAAAATCAATCAACAGCAGTTTTAATTGATAATAGTAAAAGTGTTTATCATTCATGGAATTTTACTTCCGGGAAAACCGGGTATTCCAGTTATTTACTTGAGGGTGGTACCGTTTTGCGGACAATTGCTCGCAATGGCAATCAACTCAATGGTGCAGCCATGTGTGGCGAAGTGCAGAAAGTTGATTGGAATAATAACATTGTATGGGATTTTGTGTATTCGTCTTCGACGTATTGCACACACCACGACATTTGCCCTATGCCTAACGGAAATGTTCTACTGATATCCTACGATGTTAAAACTGCAGTAGACGTTGTTACAGCCGGTTGCTCAAAAAGTACTGTTATATGGGCTGAAAAAATTGTTGAAGTGCAGCCCACAGGGGCAACCACAGGTACAATAGTTTGGGAATGGCATGTTTGGGATCATTTGTGTCAAATTTATAGTTCGGCAAAAAGCAATTATGTCACTTCAATTGTAGAGCATCCTGAGCTTTTAAACATTAATTATAGTACCCAACAGGATTGGATGCATGCTAACGGAATCGATTATAATGCCACTCTCGATCAGATTGTATTTAGTTCTCATAATTTAAATGAGTTGTATGTGATTGACCATAGCACTACAACTGCAGAGGCAGCCACCCACACAGGCGGAAAATCTGGCAAAGGAGGGGATTTTCTTTACCGATGGGGCAATCCGGCCGCCTATGGAGCAACAGGTACCAGAATTTTTAATATTGTGCATGATGCTCACTGGGTTGGCCAGGATTGTCCGAAG
>WSSedL1CaDRAFT_10001026_pt1 | contig 17700 bp, 15 predicted proteins | sample WetSurSL1Cattail_FD_9464 | JGI IMG/M metagenome (IMG submission 9464)
TATGATGTACTTGGTGATGTCGTATGCGGCGGGTTTGCAGTTCCGATCCGAGAAGGAATTGCAGAGCATGTATTCACCGTATCTTCGGCAGATTTTATGTCGATCTATGCCTCCAATAACTTATTTAAAGGAATACATAAGTACTCAAAATCCGGTGGAGCTTTGCTCGGTGGTGTAATTGCCAATTCAATCAATGCACCCTATGCGAAGGAAATAATCGATGACTTCGTTGCAAAAACAAATACTCAGGTAGTAGAATACGTACCTCGATCGGTCACGGTTACACAATGTGAGTTGCAGGGAAAAACAACAATCGAAGCGGCACCGAAATCGGCACAGGCAGATGTATACCGTTCGTTAGGTAAGAAAATTGCGAATCATACAGAATCTAAGGTACCGTCACCGCTTGAAATCTCAGAGCTCAGACAGTGGGCATCAAAATGGGGAGATTATCTGTTGTCAGTGGAAACCAATACGGTCAGGACAGAAAATGCAGCGAATATCTAGAAGTCAATTTAAGAGGAGGGAATATAATGGCAATTAATTTAAAGGTCTCCAGTGTTGGAACCAGAGAAAATAGACTTGGTTCCATTACCGGATATAACGGCGATCTTTACGATCTTGTACAACAGTCACGCTGTGGATCCCTACAGAACAGAGAACGATGCTTCAGCCAGTCCAGCACCTGTCTATCCGGCTGTGCGCTGGGTCAGTTATCAGGTATCCGTAATGTTGCGGTAATCAATCATGCACCGGCAGGCTGTACAGCAGGAGCACCCGGTAGCATTGTATTAAATCAACAGTTGGCTGCAAAGATTGGGGTTACCAATAATACAGTGTTCCTTGGTACTGATATGAATGAGAAGGATACAGTATTCGGAGCAACGGAAACGCTAAGAGAGATAATTTTACAAACCTACAAGAACTATAAACCTGAGGCGATTTTCGTTGCCTCCTCCTGTGTCACCGGAATTATCGGAGAAGATATTGACAGCCTGGTGGAGGAGCTGAAGGAAGAGATACCGGTTCCGATTGTATCGATACATTGTGAAGGCTTCAAATCAAGAATCTGGGCATCCGGCTTTGATATTGCGGATCATGCGGTTTTACAGACCATTGTTAAGCCCCCGAAGGAAAAAAGAAATCAGATCAATTTTAAGAACTTCTTTGAAAGTGAGAGAAATCAAATAACTGAAATTTTTCGCGAATTTGATGTTAATGTGCAGTTCTTGTACCAGAATTCTACTGTTGAAGAACTGGAACATATTTCAGAATCTCTTGCGACCGTTTGTATCTGCGGCACGCTGGGCACGTACCTAGGAAATGCACTGGAGCAATTATATGGAGTTCCCTATATCCGCACGATTAATCCACTTGGTATCGCAGGCTATGAAGCTTGGCTGAGAGAAATTGGTAAAGTAATTCATAAATCCGATAAGATTGAGGCTTATATCCAGAGAGAAAGAGCAATCTATCTTCCTCAGATTGAGGAATTAAAGAAAGATTTAAAAGGCCTGAGAGCAGTCATTGGTATGGGTCCCGGTTACACCTATGAGGTTTCCCGCGTATTGCAGGAATTAGGTATGGAGGTAGTTTGGGCTGCTGCGTGGCATTATGACGGTAAATATGATAATGATGCAGTACCTCCTGCGCTCGATTATCTGGAGAAAACATCTCCGACCAACATTAAGCTCAGTGTTGCGGATCAACAAAATTTTGAAGTGCTGAATATTATAAATGAGTATAAACCGGATATTTATTTCTCAAGACATCCGGGGACCACAGTTTGGGCAATTAAGCAAGGAGTCGCCGCTCTCTATGTAGCTGATGAATACTTTATCTTTGGATATAAGGGAACTTTGAATTTTGCAAAAGCAGTACTGGATACGGTAAGAAACAGAAGCTTTGAGAAAAATCTGGCATCCAGAGTTAAGCTTCCGTATACCGATTGGTGGTATCAGCAAAATAACAGTTTGCTATTAAAAGGAGAAAACCTCCTGGAAGAAAATGGAGATAACCTCCTAAAAAGCGTAGGAGAAAACCTCCTAGAAAGAAAGGAGGTTGTATAGTACATATGGCGAAAATATTAGATCAACCAAGATATAAATGTGCACTGGCTGCAATGCAGACCGTGCAGGCAATTACCAGAGCGTTACCGATTCTCCACTGTGGACCGGGCTGTGCGGAGAAGCTTAGCGGAAGCGTAGGTAGCTCTGGGCTATATTCACCTCATATTTTCCCCTGTACCAGTATCAGTGAAAAGGAAGTTATCTTTGGCGGTGATGATAAATTAACCGAGACAATTGAGAACTCGTTAAAGATTATTGATGCAGATCTTTATGTTGTATTAACCGGCTGTACCTCTGAAATTGTCGGTGATAATGTTGAGGATGTGGTCCGCAAATTCAAGGATAATGAAAAGCCGGTTATTTATGCTTCAACAGCAGGCTTCAAAGGCAATAATTACGTCGGGCATGACTGGATTTTAAAAGCAATTTTTGATCAGTATCTTAAGAATAAGAAAGAGGTACAAAAGGGCTTAGTGAATATTTGGGCAGGCATTCCGATGCATGATCCCTTCTGGTTAGGCAATCTGCGTGAACTGGAAACATTAATTGCCGAGATTGGCTTAACTCCAAATACCATTTATGGTTTCGGACGAGGAATTAAGAACATTGATAAAATTCCGGAAGCAGAATTCAATTTACTAGTTTCACCCTGGGTGGGTCTGGAAAGCGTAAAGTTCTTAGAGGAAAAATTCGGCACACCATATCTGCACTATCCGGTACTTCCGGTCGGAGCTTTCGAGACCACCAAATTCTTAAGGGCTGTCGGTGAATACGCAGGTGCTTCTAAGGAGAAGGTTGAGGAGGTCATCCAACGTAAGGAAGAGGAATATTACTACTACATAGAACGTTATGCGGATGTTTTCCTTGAAACGCGCGTTATGTCAAAGCGTTTTGTAGTGGTCTCAGATGCAAGCTACAGTCTGGCTATTACTAAATTTTTGGTTAATGATATCGGACTATTTCCATCTAAACAATATATCGTTGATGATACTCCGGAAGAATACAGAGAGCAGATAAGTGAATGGTTTAAGGAGCTTAATTATGGAATTCAGGCTGAGGTCGGATTTTCCAGTGACGGGCATCAGATCCACCAGGAGATCGAGGCTGCCGACTTTAATGGATATCCATTAATTTTAGGAAGTAACTGGGAGAAAAACCTGGCAAAAAGAACAGATGCCCATTATGTAAATATATCTTACCCCGTTGTGGAGCGCCTGATTATCAACAGCTTTATCGCAGGCTACAAGGGTGGTTTAAAACTCATAGAGGACATTTATTCGGTAGCGCTGACAAGATTCAACTAAATCTACATTATATATATGTAGATTTGAGTGTCATAAGTCGAATATTATCTTAAAGCATGGATATCGTTGTATCTATATTCATGCGGGCAGACCGGCTGACGACGGCTGTCCATATTCGTTTTGAGACTATGCTTTGAGGCTCAAATAAGAATATGCCTAGGAAGGAAAGGCAACCAAATGAATATAGATACAACGGTATTCATTACATATCTAAAAGCGACTTATGACACTCGAACTAATTATGAAAATTATGATGTTACAAAGCATTATGGAGGTGTACATGAACAACTACGAAACGTTAAAAAACTCGCACCCCTGCTTTGCCGGACAAAAAAATAACAAAGGAAGAATCCATCTACCGGTGAGTCCGGGCTGTAATATCGAGTGTAAATTCTGTGACAGAAAAATTAATGATTATGAGAATAGACCCGGGGTCACCGCTGCTATTATTAAACCAGAGGAGGCGCTTGAGGTGGTGGAAAAATCCTTGGCACTGTGTCCGGAGATAACAGTGGTTGGCATCGCAGGTCCGGGAGATACTTTGGCTACTGATTATGCACTTGATACCTTCCGGCTGATCAAGGAGCATAATCCGAATCTAATCAAGTGTATGAGTACCAATGGATTACTGTTAAATGAAAGAGCTGAGGAATTGATTGAGGTAGGAGTTGACTCGCTTACGGTTACCGTTAATGCAGTGGATCCTGTAATAGAAGCTAGATTATGCTCGGGAATCATATATCATGGAAGACGATATGAAGGGGAAGAGGCCGCAGCTATCCTAATTCAAAATCAGCTGGCGGGGATAATGAAAATAGCTGCCGCAGGAATCACCATTAAGGTAAATACCGTATTGGTTCCGGGAATTAATGACCATCATATCGAAGAAATTGCGAGAACAGTCAGTGAGGCAGGTGCTTCCATTTATAATTTGATACCTTTGATTCCACAACATGAATTATCAGAGGCAGAAGCTCCGAACTGTACCCAGATTGATGAAGCTAGGACGAGAGCATCAAAATACATTGATGTGTTTCGACATTGTCAGAGATGTAGGGCAGATGCCATCGGAATTCCGGGGGAGAAGGATTTCGGTGATCAGATTTATCTGAACCGGATAGCACATAAGGATACATTTTCCCATGGATAGATGGAACAATGAAATTCTCCACGTGCAAAATTTATTCCTGAGTGAGCCTTGGCACATGATTTGTTAAAGTAGAAATTATGTGCAGAATGTAAGAAATTTCATATACACAGAAAGTATGCGTAGGAATGAGGAAAACTATGTCTTATAAAATAGCAGTTGCCAGTACGGATGGCAAGGTTGTAAACGAGCATTTTGGTAGAGCAGATAAATTCCTTATAGTTGAAGTAAATGACAAGGATGAGTTCAGTTATCAGGAAACAAGAGAAACGGACATTGCTTGCAAGGGCGGGACTCATGATGAGGATGGTCTGGCAAGAACAGTGGATTTATTATCCGACTGCAAATATGTATTAGTGAAGCAGATTGGACCTGGCGCGGAATATGCCCTGAGTAAAAAAGGGGTCACAGCCTTTGCGATTGCACACTATATTGATGAAGCAGTCAAAAAACTGATCCACTATAATTCAGAGGTTAAACTTCAGAAATAGATAAAGATAAGAGACCGCAGGAGCGGCAGAATGGAGAAATATTATGAATAAAAGAAAATCAGGCAGTTTATTGGCAGTGATTACAGTTTTGATTTTAACATTAGGAGCGTGCTCAAATAAGGATGATTCCATAGATACATCAGACAGCGTTGCGACTCAAGCTCCGTCAGAAGCAATAACAGACAGTGCAGTAGATGGCAGTGACATTGATTTTAGTAATGTAACCTTGCGGTTTGCTGAGACCGGTTGGGATCTGCAGAAGGAATTATTGAAAGCAGCAGGTCTGGATGATACACCTTATGAGGTGGAATATACGGTATTCCAAGGCGGTAATTTGTGTCTGGAGGCCATGGCGGCAAAGCAGGTTGATCTTACAGGCAGCAGCGAGATTCCTCCGATTTATGCTTCCTTAGCAGAAAATGGAGGAAACTTTAAAATTGTTGCCGTCAACAACAGCAATACATTACTTCAAGAATTGGTAATACCTCCGAATTCAGATATTAAGAGCGTTGCAGATTTAAAGGGTAAGAAAGTCGGATTTATCAAGTCGACAACGGCACAGTATTTCCTCTATGTAATGCTTAAGAACGCAGGTTTATCCTGGTCGGATATTGATTCGGTTGAGATTACAACTGCCGACGGTGTAACAGCACTCCTTGGAGGAGAGTTGGATGCTTTTGCAAGCTACGGTAATTCAATTAATGCAGCAAAGAATGGTGGTGCTACAACGCTTGAATCAGCAGCGGATATCCTGTCAGGTAACTTCCCTTTTGAAGCTTCGGTGGATGCACTTGCGGATAAAGGAAAGAGTGCCGCAATCGTAGATTATCTTGCGAGATTACAGTTGGCGTATGAATGGCAAAAACAAAATGTTGAAAAGTGGGCAGAGATTTCCGCGGACCCTACCGGACAGACCTATGAAGATGCACTTGATGTATTGCAAAAGGGTTATGAGCAGAGAGATTCACAGGTCATAACACTTTCTGATGAGATAACGAAATCGGAGCAAAATGTTGCGGATGCCTTTTTTGAAGTGGGATTACTTGAACAAAAGGTTGATGTAAGTACCTTGTATGATAACTCTCTGACAGATGGCTATAATCAGGCTTTGGCAGCTTTAAGGAAATAATACAACAATCATATTATAGGTATGGTGTCATAAGTCCTTAGGCATATCAATTCCCCGGATTTATGACACTAAAAATATAATTAGCAACATCAATATCTGCTCTCAGAAAGATTATGGAAAGAGGGAATCTAATGTTACGTAGGAATAAGGAAGAAAGAAAGGGATATGAAGTATTGTTGCAATGGCTCTTGCCTTTTCTTTTAATCATTGCATGGCAGATTGCAACCAGTACGGGAACTTCGACAATTATCCCATCCCCGGTCAAGGTATTTGACCGCGCGGTATCAATGATAAAAAACGGTCAGCTTTTGGAATATACAGCAGTCAGTGCAAAGAGAGCGTTGATCGGTTTTCTCATAGGTGCAGGAGTAGGATTTTTACTGGGACTGATGAATGGAATGTGGAGGCTTATGGATATTACGCTCAATACTACAATCCAAATGCTCCGTAATATTCCGGTATTGGCGCTTATTTCACTTATGATTGTCTGGTTTGGAATCGGCGAAAAGGTAAAAATTATTATGGTAGCCTTCGGTGTATTCTTTCCGCTTTATATTAATACCTACCATGGGATTAAAGCACTGGATAAGGGTCTGGTGGAGATGGGTAAGGTTTATGGCCTTAAGGGCTTCCGATTATTCACTAACATCATACTACCGGGGGCTATGTCCTCTGTATTAGTCGGAATTCGTTTATCGCTTGGAGCAATGTGGTTGATACTGATTGCCGCAGAGACGATAGCGGCAGATGCGGGGATTGGCTATATGGCGATGACAGCCAGAGAATTAATGCAGATGGATAAGGTGGTTCTAAGTATTATCATTTATGCTTTGTTGGGCAAAGTGTCCGATTCCATAGCGTCAGCACTTGAGAAGAGACTGCTGAAATGGCGGACTGTATAACATGAGCAAAAAGCATGTGCAGGAATGGGGGTAATGTGAATTATTGAAAGGCATAATTCACACCTGGAAGTTTGTGCTTGCGTAATCCTCGGCGCAAACTTATATGCGCAAAAGGCATGCGCAGGAATAGGGGTAAATATGAATGGATATGGAATAGAGATTAAAAATCTTAAAAAGAGCTTTGGAGACCTAGACGTAATCGATCATGTTGATCTTACGATTGAGCCGGGAGAATTTGTTGCAATCGTAGGTCACAGCGGCTGTGGGAAAAGTACCTTACTGCGTATGATAGCCGGACTTGACTTTCCTACGGAGGGAAGCATAAAGCTCAACAATAAAGAGGTCACCGGAGTTGACAGCCAAGTTAGGTTCTTGTTCCAGGAGGCAAGACTGCTTCCCTGGAAATCCGTGTTATCCAATGTAATCATAGGAACAACGGACAAAAATGAAGTAACAGCGTTGCAGTCACTTGAGAGAGTAGGATTAATCAGTAAGAAAAATGAGTGGCCGGGCGTATTATCCGGAGGTCAAAAGCAGCGTGTTTCACTGGCGCGAGCACTCGTTGGTAAGCCAAATGTACTCCTGTTAGATGAACCGCTGGGAGCTCTTGATGCATTAACCAGGCTGGATATGCAGGAGCTGATTGAGAAGCTTTGGATAGAGCAGGGCTTTACCGGAATATTAGTGACACATGATGTAGGGGAAGCAGTCAGACTGGCGAACAGAGTGATTTTGATGGATGACAAAGAAATCACACTGGATCTTAAAATAACTTTACCTAGACCGCGTCTGAAGGATAATGATACGAATTATTTTGAAAAATTCATTTTAAATAAAGTAATGAAGGTTGAGGAAGAAAAATATAAGTCCAGAAAATTAGAGTATTCCATATAGTCAGTTGGAAAGGAGGAGATGTTATGCTTACAGTAAAAACCCCGATTGAATATATCAATCAGCCGGATATTATAGAGCAGGCAGGTAAATATATCAAAAAATATGGAAGTAAGGCTTTGATTATCGGAAGCAGGACGCCGCTTAAGGTTGTGGGTGAGAGATTTTTTAAGAGCCTAATGGAATATGAGATTGATTATAGCATTGAAGAATTCACGGGCTTTCCGACCCTTAAGACGATTGAACGTTATGTCGGTCTTGCAGGTGAGCGGGGAGTGAATCTTATTATAGGGATCGGAGGGGGTAAAGTCAATGATACGGCGAAAGTGGTCGGATCAAAGACGAAGCTTCCGGTTATCGCAGTACCTACGATTGCAGCAACCTGTGCCGCCTGGGCCGCCTGTTCGATTTTATATAAGGAAGACGGTGATTTTGATACAGTATTCCTAAATGATCTGACACCCAGATTAATTCTTGCTGATACCAGAATTATAGCGACGGCGCCGTCCAGGTTTATCAATGCGGGCATTGTCGATACACTTGCGAAATGGATTGAAACAGAACCTAATCTTGCTATTGCCGAAGATGATATTACGTTGAGACTTTCGGTTGCAGGTGCAAAGCTGGCCTACGATATATTGGTTAAGAGTGGTCCAAAGGCAGTGGAAGACGGCCGGAACAATATTATTACGAAAGCAACACTGGATACGATTGATGCAATTATCTACTTGGCAGGCTTTGTAGGAAGCTTTACAAGTGATAAATTCTATGGTGGATTTGCCCATCCATTTTACAATGCCTCCACCAGACTGCCCGGTACCAGACATCGCCTGCACGGGGAGAAGGTTGCATTTGGCCTGCTGGTTCAACTTGTCTTGGAAAACAAACCGGAAACATATGTAACGGATACGATCAAATTGTTCGACCACTTTCAACTGGCATTGACTCTGGAGGATATCGGAATTAAGGATCATACGGTGGAGGACTTACATATCATCGCGACCAGTATCTTAAAGGAATTCCCCGGGTTTATTCAATTGGGATACGGAAAGACTACAGATGAAATAGAGGCTGCGATCCTAAGGACGGATAAAATCGTTAAGCAATTTCTGAATGAGAAGTAGTAGTAATCAATGTTACAGTTCAGCCTTCAAAGAGATATATCCGGACTGGAAAAAAATGATTTCCAGATAGGAGTATTTGCATACGAACTACGTAATGCAACTTAGCGAATGCGGCTCCTATATGGAAACATTTCTTTCTCAGTCTTGTCAATATCCTTGCTAGGCTGAACTGTAACTAATAAAAATCAACGTGGAGGTGTTAGAAGTGGGAATAGAATCCCCGGATCGTATCATACCAAGAAAAACACTGGATCAAATTAATAATTATATTGCAGCAAAAACGATTGAATCAGTGAAACGGGAACTTGGTATCGACAAAGTAATCAAACTTGCAGGAAATGAAAATACAAATGGCTATTCTCCCTATGTAAAGGAAGTAATAAGGAATTCTCTGGAGGATTTGTCTTATTATCCGGACATGAACTGTACTGTTTTAAGAGAAAAGCTAGCGGCGCTCCATCAAGTGGATCAGGAGGAACTATTATTCGGTAATGGCTCCTTTGAACTTATTTCAATCGTTGCACAAACCTTCCTGGAGGAAGGGGACGAAGCCATCATGGCGGAGCCTTCCTTCGGTTGGTATAAAAATGTAACCTGGCAGATGGGAGCCAAAGTAGTAAGTCTGCCGCTAAAGAATTATACGGTAGATTTGGATCTAATCAGTCAGAGCATTACGGAGAAAACAAAATTAATTTGGTTATGTAATCCGAATAACCCGACAGGAACGATTGTATCAGAACAGGACATCAGAAGGCTACTGGATAAATTACGCCCGGATATTTTGCTGGTTCTGGATGAGGCCTATGTTGATTTTGTAACAGAAGAGGGGTATCCCGATTCTGTCGGATTGCTTCATGATTATCCGAATGTAATTCTTCTTCGGACATTTTCGAAAATCTATGGACTGGCGTCCTTTCGTATCGGTTATGCAATAGCGGCTAAATATATTATATCCTGCCTGAATAAGGTACGCATACCAATCAATACCAATGCGTTGGCTCAGATCGCTGCTGCGGCAAGTCTTGAGGATCAGAAGTTTAGAGAGTTCATTCTGACGAATAACCGAAAGGGATTGGAGCTGTATTATGATACCCTATCTGAACTGGGCCTTGAATATGTAAGATCCAACTGTAACTTTATTTTGTTTGATACAGGCCTGGATAGTGAAATTGTTGCAGGGGAGTTCTACAAAAGAGGAATTCTTATCAGAGCAGGAAAGGAATTTGGGTTACCCACCTGGGTTCGGATATCAATCGGTACTTATGAGGAAAATGTACTGGTGCTGAGGTTATTCAAGGAAATACTGCAACAGTAATTGAGAGATTCGGCTATATAAATGCAAATGGAATTATGTAAATTCTGTTCGAAAGGGAAGGGAGGAAAATAAATGAGTAACACATATTCAGGAATTCGTGAAAGTCGTCCGCATACCTTTAATGACTGCGGAGGTAGCAGCAGAGAATTATCCTCCGAGTTTGGTAAGAGATGTCTGAAGGCTGCAGACCGTACCTTCAGTCAGGGACTGCAATGCCAACAAATCAACAGTATGTCGGCACTTATGTCTCTTGAGGAGGCTGTATTTATAGCACATTCTCCACAGGGATGCGTCGGTTGTACCTCCATGGCAACGGATATTTACCGGGTTGGTCAAGCACATCGAGGAGTGAAGCTGATAAAGAATCCAAGAATCATCGTAAGCAACCTAGATCAGAGGGACATTATTCTCGGAGGAGAGGGTAAGCTGAAAGAGGCGATAGAATATGCGAAGGAAAGATATCATCCGAAACTGATTTTTATCTTTACCTCCTGTGCCTCCGGAATTATCGGGGATGATATTGATGCAGTGGCAAGAGAAGTGCAGGAGGACAGCGAGGCATTGATTATACCGATACATTGTGATGGCTTTAAATCAAAAGTCTGTGCTTCCGGTTTTGATGCGGCATTTCTGTCAATATCCAAATACATACTAAAGGGTGAGAAGCTTCCAAAGCAAGAAGGATTAATCAATTTATTTGCTCCTGTTTCCATCAGCTATAAGGATCAGCTGGAGATGGAAAGAATGCTTGGACTTCTTGGACTTAGAGCAAATTACATCCCCTTCTTTAGTTCTTTAGAGAGTATCAAGACAATACCCGCGGCTGAGGCTTCTACTTCCATCTGTAAGGTGTTTGCAGACGAATTCATGAAGGAGCTTTGGGAGAATTATGAAATACCATTCTCCCATACAGTAATGCCTATCGGGGTTAGAAATACGGACAAATGGTTCCGTGGAGTGGCCGGATTATTCGGCAAAGAAGCGGAAGCTGATCTTTATATAGAGAAGGAGCATGCGCGGATACTGCCGGAGATTGAAAAGATTAAGCAACGTCTTCAAGGAAAACGTGTATTCATCTGCGGAGGCACAGGTCGATCCTTTGCGGCAGCAGCACTGATTGATGATTTTGGGATGGAGTTGGTAGGTCTTGAGACACCAACCTACGATGATGATGCTCAGACAGATATTGAATATCTGTATGCAATTCATAAGGATTTCATCATCGATATTGCAAATATGCAGCCTTTTGAACAGATTAATCTTGTTAATCGGCTGAAGCCGGATGTTTTTATAGGGGTTCCGGTGTGGTCAGCCAGACTCGGAATACCGACAACCCATGTATTAGATATGAAACGACCAACGATGGGTTATGACGGAATCTTGTATCTTGGTAATAAAATTGCGGATCAGATTGAAAATCCAGGCTTTAACAAAAAACTTGCCAAGCACGCCAGACTACCATATAAAAAGTCCTGGTATGAGGAGGATCCCTTCAAATTCATAAAACCGTTGGAATAACATAGAATATACCGCTGATGCGGTTGATTGGAGGTATATATGTCAGTTGTAACAGAAAGCCCACGCGGTAATTGTGTTCTTGGCGGAATTAATGCTGTCCTAGGTGCAATTGATAAGATTTGCCCGATCTATCACTCCGGACCGGGCTGCTGTATGCAGACCTCGGCCGGAGAAGCCGGCCTGTCGGGAGGAAGGTCACCGCACTTTTTATCCGGTGTATCACTGCCCTCCACAAATATGTTGGAAAGGGAGGTGGTATTCGGTGGTGTGGATAAGCTTCGATCCACGATAGAAGGAGCCGTAGAGATTATCGATGCAGATGCTTATTTTGTACTGACCGGATGCACAGCTGGAATTATCGGTGATGATATTAAGAGCGTGACTGCTGAATTCTTGGAACGAGGTATCAAGGTTTATCCGATTGAGACTCCGGGCTTTGCCGGAGACAGCTACCTGGGTTATGAAGCAGCCTTCAAAGCACTTTTGACCTATATCGTTGAGGATAATCTGCCTAAGCAAGAAAATCTGGTGAACCTATTTGGAATTATGCCCTATCATGATCCCTTCTGGGCCGGTAATCTCGAAGAGCTTACAAGAATTTTGAGAAAGCTCGGATTAAAAGTAAACACTTTCTTTACGGAGCATCAGGGAATTGAAGCGATTAGGACCTCATCGTCAGCAGCTTTAAATATTATTGTGAATCCCTGGTTACTGAAAGGTGCAGCCGAAGAATATGAAGAACGATTTAAAGTGCCGACGCTAAGAATACCGGGACTTCCCATCGGAGCTACGGACACCTCTACCTTTGTACGCCGAGTAGGCGAGGCATTGAAGCTTGATCAGGCACTGATAGATAGCGTGATTGCTGAGGAAGAAGAGTATGTATATAACTTTCTGGAGACAGCAATCGGAGCCTTAAGCTGGAAGAGGTTTGCGGTGGTGGCAGATGCAAATACGGCAGTAGGTGTGACCAGATTCCTTGCAAATGATTACAGCTTCACACCGATTATTACCATAGTAACCGATCCGGTCTTTCGTGACGGAGACAAGGAACGTATCTCAGATCAGATACTTAAGCTGGAATATGCCAATCCACCAAAGCTGATATTTGAAACAGATCAGTATAAGATAACCAAGGCTTTGGAGGAATACGAGGAAATCACCCTGTTAATTGGAAGTACAAACGAGCGGGAGATAGCCATGAAGATGGAAATTCAATGCAGTGTGATTGCATATCCGATTACAGATCGTTTAATCTTTAATCGGACCTATGCGGGTTACCGAGGAAGTCTTACCTTTGTAGAAGATCTGTTTGATAATTTATAATATGAAAACCGGAAGGGAACAGACTGACTGTACACCTTGCGGTTTTTTATTGTATCGCAGTAAAAATAAACCACCTGCTCTGCAGGTGTGTCCCCAGTTAGCTTTAAGAAAAAAACCTCCTATTTTAAAATAAATGTGGGTTTGCCAACCACCAGATAAGCCGGGGGTCATGATTCAAGGACGGAACTGGAGTTCATATTGAAATGCCAAGAAGGGATCACTATAAAACTTATTTAAGGCAGAGAAAAACAATAATTAAAGTATGTGGCATTAACAGTGATAATCTTTACTTTCTTAAAAAAGAAGATATCATGAGAAAACAGAAATAGTATATGTGAGCTCTTATTTACAATGATGGCTACTTCAACATTCTGTATAACAGGTTCATTCTCTCAACTGAATATGAAAAAAAAGATTTGAAAGAATCACAGAAAAAGTTTGGTTCATTAGAGATAGCCATTTGCCTGTAGCGACGACAACCACCCTTACAAAGAAAATAATATTCGCAATTTGCACAGTCGGAATAGTTATTGTTACTTTGCTCAATAAATCTATTTGAAACTGGATCGTTTAAGATGTTTTCAAAAGACTCTGTAAAGATATTACCAAGCTTATATTCATCTAAAACGTAAAAATCACAGGGATATATATCACCATTAGCTTCAATAATATATTGTATACTACAATGTCCTGTCATATCACAGGACTCGGGTTGATATCCTTTTAACATCATAAGGTAATTTTCAAACTGTCTGATAGAAACAATTTTGCCATTCATAATATCTTCATACCACAAGTCAAACAAATCACATAAGAAACTTTTATATGCCTCTTTAGATAATAAAATTGGACTATTAGCATCATCAAAAGGACGAAGACAAGGAATAAATTGAAGGAACTGAAAGTTCTTTTTTTTGTAAAATTTGTAAATTTTTTGAATAGAGGATGATACTTTATCGGTTACAACGGTTAGGATATTATAATCTACATAGTACTGATTGAATAAATCTACAGTCTTCATTATTTCTGTAAACGTATCATTGCCTAATGGGTTTTTGCGGTAAGTGTCATGGGTATGAATTGTGCCGTCGATAGATAACCCGACTAAAAAATGATTATCATGAAAAAATGATGCCCATTCTTTACTTAGTAGGTATCCGTTAGTTTGAATGGAATAGTGAATGGGAAGATGATTTATATTATTATCATTAACCAAAGCAATTACATCTTTGTAGAAATCCAGTCCAGCTAAGGTTGGTTCACCACCTTGGAAAGCAATTGCAAACCAATCCGAGGCATAGGAAAAGGATTTTGAAAGAATTGTAATTAAAGTATCATGAGTCATAAGCCCGTACGAAGTCTGCAATCTGTTAGCAGCCACGTCTTTGTAAAAACAATATTTGCAATTTAAATTACACAAGCTGGAAGCAGGTTTTAACATAATGGTTAATGGTGGCATAGGACTCCTTTATTATTTGTTTTGAAATGATTTTGCGACTTCATAGAGCAAAATTTCTATAAAAATTAGATATATGGCCTGATCGTCATAAAAATTCTGTGAACCATTTTGTCCAATGTATGGGAGCACGATATTTATATCTGTATTTTTGCTTATAGATTTCAATTTTGGGGACATCGTTATAAGAACAGTGGTACAATGGCGTTCTTTTAGTTGCTGAAACATTTCCGGATATAAGGTGCTACCTTTACCAGCAATAGAAAAAAGAATGCATAAATCTCCTTGCTTCAGAATGTTGGAATAGTCTGACATTTGTATAATATCAGATATAGCACTAGAGGGAATTCCCATTCTCATTAACCGGTTGAAAAGCTGATTTGCAGCAAGATAGGTTCTGTTAACACCCCAAATCGTAATGTGGTGGGCATTGTGTATGAAAGCTGCCAGATTTTGAATATCAGTCTTATTAATAAAACTAGGAAGTTGAGAGATAAAATTAATATAAGTGTCAGTAATTTCTTTTATAGAATCAGTACTGGCATTCTCAACATTTGGTACATTGGATAATAAGTATTTAGACATGGAAAATTTGAATTCAGAATAACCTTCATAACCTATTTTTTGACAAAGTCGTATAATCGCAGCATTGGAACTTCCTGATGATTTTGCAATATCCGTGAGTGTGAAACGAACTACTTCGATTGGATTTTGTTTTATATAGTCTGCAGCAAGAGCTTCTGATTTGGTCATCTTTGGCCGATATTGGTCTAGTAATTCAATTGGGTTCATTGCAATACCTCCTATTTTGTTTCTTGAAATAATTATATCAGAATAATTATCCAAAGTATAGAACAAACAATGTCCAAAAAGTTAAATTTGTGCAAAATGTATATATTAAGCTGGAAATACACATAATAAATGGTAGTTATTTAGTGCAAATGCCGAAAATGGATAATTGTTCAGAAATACATTGAATAAATGTCCATAATAAAATATAATCAAATTATCAACAAATGATATTATAATGAAAACGGAGGGTAATTTTATGGAGAAGTTTCAAAAACTAATGGAAAGAACTTTGATTCCGGTGTCATCAAAACTGGCTGCAAACAAATATCTGAAGGCGGTCAGTGGTGGTTTTTCAGCGTTACTAGTGGTCGTTTTAGTTGGTGCAATCGCATCCTTACTGGCAGGACTTAATATTCCGGCTTATCAGACTTTTTTAACCAATACGGGTCTTAAGGTAATGATAGGTTGGATAACCACCTATACAACAAATATGATTGCGCTGTATGCAGTATTCGTAATTGGAAAAAGTCTTGCTGATCAACTTGAATGTAAAGGACAGTCGACGATAGTAGGTATTACAACTTTATTTATATTTTTATTAACTATCCCTACTGGAGTTACAGGAGTTACCAAAGCGGGAGAGAAAGTTGTGACTGCTGGTGCAATTAATACAATGTATTTTGGTGCACCTGGGTTGTTTACGGCTATCTTACTTGGACTCATTGTTCCGAGCATTTACAACGTATTCATTAAGAAAAATATTGTAATCAAGATGCCAGAGGGTGTACCGCCTCAGATTGCAAATGGTTTTTCTGGAATTTTACCGGGTGCTTTCTTAGCAGTACTTTTTGTTGCTATAAGATGGGGAGTATCACTGACTTCTTGGGGAACCTTAAATGACATGGTTTATGGTATCTTAAGAGCACCACTTAGTACACTTACTGAAAGTCCGCTTACTTTTGCTGCACTTTTAGTATTATGCAACCTGTTATGGTGGTTTGGTATTCATGGAGGTATGGTTGTTATGCCATTTCTCTCCATCCTTTATATGACACCAGCACTTGAGAATCTGGATGCACTTGCAAAAGGAGCAGCTATGCCTAATTTACTGACCAATACATGGTGGTTTATCTTTGCACAGGTTGGTGGTTCAGGAGGAATTATAGGTCTGGCGATACTAATGGCTTTCTTTGCCAAGAGTCAAAGATTCAAGACATTGGGTAAAATTGCTATTCTGCCATCCTTGTGTAGTATAAGTGAACCAATTGTCTTTGGAGCACCATTAATGCTTAATGTAATGTTTTTGATTCCAATGATTTTGGCGCCGCTTGTAGCCTTCCTTTTATCCTACATCATGACTATTATTGGTGTATTACCTTACCTCAATGGTATACAACTTTCAACAGGTACACCAATTGTTTTTGCAGGTATTCTTGCAGGAGGCTGGCGTGCGGGGTTATGGCAGCTTGTCCTAGTAGCAATGCAATTTGTTATCTATCTTCCTTTTTTTAAGATTTGCGATAAACAAGCACTAAAAGATGAGGTGGCAGAAAATTAAATGTATTAAATACAACTGCGCTTGAGAATTATAGGGAGAGAAGTAATATGAGTAAAAAAACAAATATTTTATGGTATGTGGCAGATCAAATGCGCTGTGATTCTATGGCGCATATGGGAAATACGGCTTCCATTACGCCGAATCTGGACGCATTGATAGAAGAGGGAGTTTCATTTCGTAATGCATATTGCCAAAACCCTGTCTGCGTTCCATCCAGATGCAGCTTTCTGACAGGACTATATCCTCACACCACAGGACATAGAACGATGCATTATTTGCAGAAAAAAGATGAACCCAATATTCTAAAGATAATGAAAGAGAATGGCTATGAGGTAGTCTGGATTGGACGCAATGACATTATTCCGGGTAAATGGAGTAAGTCGGATTACTGCGATATGTACTTCGATGGTTCCGATCAAACAGAAAAATGCCACGTAAAAAATGGAAGCATGAAGTTCGGAAGGCCTTCTAGATTACCGGAAATGCCGGAGGTTATGAAAGAAAAAAACCAGAAGTATTCTTTCTATATAGGTAAGCTTGCGAAAGAAGACCAGAAGAACTCTTTTGATTGGAACTGCGTTACAAGTGCGCTTGATTATATAGAAAGACGCAGTATGGAGCCGGATGCGAAACCTTTCTTTATCTACTGTACTCTCATATTTCCGCATCCACCATACG
>WSSedL1CaDRAFT_10001027_pt1 | contig 17695 bp, 9 predicted proteins | sample WetSurSL1Cattail_FD_9464 | JGI IMG/M metagenome (IMG submission 9464)
GCACCGGCCCGCCGCGCATGAACATATCTCTAAAAAGTGATTGCCATATATATTCGATCCGTTGTGGATCTTCCCCAATCAAATATCCCTTCATATCCTGAATCATAGCAGCTACCGACTGTGGAAAATACAAAATAGTCGCTTCTCCATACCCTGTAATTCCTTCATCGGTTTCAATTTTAACAAATACCCCTGTCGGTGATATCAGATAACTTTTCACATCTACTATCTTCATTGTACATACCTCCTATGTTTTGTGATACCTAATTCGCAAATCGTGCCGAAGCCGATACTTGAATGTGCTTTAACTCAATGTGAATCGCACAATTATTGCAAGCTATACTCTTCAGCCAAATGAATGTCTCTTTCTACTTCCTGCGTATAATACGACCATCCAAAAATTTGTCCTGTCCTTACCATTTTATAAGGCATATAATGAGAAGCTCCAATTTCAGAAAGCTTCTTCCAACAGACAAGCCCTTGCTTAAGATATGAAACTGCTTTATTCTTATAATCAGAATCTCCAGTCAACTCATAATAAGCAAGCTCAAGCGCAGCGCTGAACTTATTGTAATAATACTCGCCAAGCATACACCAGGCTTTCATATCCAGTAAAGTACACAGGATATCCCCATCCTGATATTCTGTCGGAATATCTTTCTCAAGGCCTTCCAGCATTCGTTCCGATTCCGATACCGAACCACTTAAAATTTTAATAATATCTTCCGGTGTTTCACCATTTATGGCTTCTCCTGCCAGTTTTCGAGCTGCATACTCTTTTATTCCTATTGTCCCTATTCCCGGCATCGGTGTTCCATTCACAAAGTCAATAATGTTTTTAAACCCTTTATAAGATAAAAGACTCTCTGGATGCCATTGAAAATCATAATCTATCCAAAAAAGCCTATTTACAGCAGGAATGATTTTCGAAACGGTCTTCAAAATTGTATAAATAGGTTCACCCCAGGGTTCGTTATAACGCTTTTGAAACATTGCCACCCAAATTTTATCCTTCAGCTCTGCGTTATACCCGATTCTACCAAGGAGTGCAAATTGGTACCAATGCTTTTCAAAATCATATTTCCAGGTCATATGGCCATGCGGTACATGCTGGAAGTCTTCTCCCCAAAGATAGCCGTCCGCTCCCCAGTAAAAACCGTTAACATAGGGTTTATGCATTCCCTTTACATATTCCTTAATGTACTCGGGATCGCCCCACCTTAACGTATGAAAATCATCATTACGTACGGTATAAATAACCTTGATATCCTCGGTATCAACGCCGTCCCAGGCATCCCACAGTTTCTCAAATTGAGGCAATGGATGGGAATACATATGAGCATTTGAATATTTCCAGCTGATATACTTCTCGTTACCGTGGTAGCGGTCCAGAACGATATCTTTTGCCACCTTTCCGTTTCCGCAATTCGTCCTAATAATGAACGGCACCTTACTTCCTATTTCGTTAAGGGCTTCAATATATACATCAGTTACCCATTGATGCCTTTCCTCAGCGTTTCCGGCCATTTCCTCAGCAGCGTTCGTACCGATTCCCTTAAGGTCCGGATATGTCATGATTAGGGTCTTGATGCATTCCTTAAAATAATCCTTTACAATTGTAAGCTGTTGCCTTGTAGCATCATAATAGTGATCTGTCAGCCTTTCCGAATGAATAAAGTCACCTTGCACATAATTATAACCTGTCTTGTAGCCGTTCCCAAACTCAGCAGGTAGTCCCAAACCTTTCGCCATAAACGGAGCAAGACGAATGTTCCAGGTAATGATATAAACATCAATGCCTCTTGCTTTCGCATATCCGAAGATGAATTTATAAAGCTGCTTGTAAAAATGTAATTCCTCCTCTGAATAAGGGCAGGTATCAGGATATTTCTCAAGACGAAACATCATATGAAATGGATGCTCCGACCAAAGGCTCAGACAGTTATAACGGTTCAACGCGAGAAAATCGATAAATTTCTTCCAAAATTCCATATCCTTGCAGGTTTCTAGGTTCTTTTCAAATGGATCCGCGTTTGTATAAGGCTCAAAGGGAAGATTGAATTTAATTCCCCTCATTTTCATAAAGGGGTTCTCCGTCTTATCTCCGATAGACTCCAATCCAAAAAGCGTGATGGTTTCAGCAACGTCAAGTAAGCCGTACATCAACCCCGTGTGATCGCCACCGATTATATAAATAACCTTGCCTTCCTTCTTAATTTCAAAGCCTCCGATTTCAAGAGTGCTCGGTTTGGCTGTGTTGTGAGTACTAGCTATGATAGAATCGACAGTAGCCTTACCGATAAAACTTTTCAACGACTTTTCCAAATAGAAAACAGATCTTTTTGCAAGTGCTTCTTTTAGCTTTTCAGCTCCGAAATTTACAGTCTCAATTGCACTGTCATAATAAATAATCATATGATATTCCCCTCCTATGCCCGTTCTTTAACCAGCACTTTAATTCAACTCTTTGTCAGTGCTTCATTCAGTTCTTTTTATTCATTCACGGATTCATCAAATTCCAGTTTAATTATCAGAACTTCATCCGTAATCTCGTTGGTAGGAATATTTCGTATTCTTAGGTACGGCCTCTCCCTGTGATGTGACGGAAGCAGGTCGACACGAACCTCCAGCTCTTGTCCATTATTTAGCAGTATTGCTCTTTTTGGCAGTATATCCAGTGGCTTTAAGATAACCGCTGTCGTCTGAATATCCTGGTATAAATGGACATAGATATTATTTCCTTTACGTGTCAGCAATACTTCATCCTTCATATTTTCCGTAGCCTGTGTGATGATAGAGGTAGCCGGAACCGTGCCGTCAAACGCCTCTTTCACTTTATTGTACCATTTGCCTATCCGACGAATCGCCTGTACATCCTTATCACTAAAGGTTCCATCCGATTTAGGTCCTATATTCAGCTTATAGTTTCCTCCCATTGCGAGAGCCTTATCTATGCTTTGCATCAGATACTTGTGGTTGTAATAATCCTCGTCCGCCTTATAGCCCCAACTCTCTCTTCCAAGAGACTGGACAGCTTCCGTCAGCTTCTGAAATTCCATACCTTGCGGCACATGTCTCTCCGGAGTCTGGAAGTCTCCATTTTCCGGGCCTCTGTCGTTGATTACCATTCCAGGCTGCAGCTTCCTGATGTAATCGTTGAAAGCCTTGTTATTATACTGCAAGACATTTATATCCCAGAAAAATTGCCCTACCTTTCCGTAATTCGTACACAATTCTTCAACCTGTTTTTCCATAAACAATACATACTTATCGAAATCCGGCTCATCTCCCTTACGTGGTCCAAACATCTCATGGTGCCTTCCCTGATTCGGATAATTCGGGTGATGCCAGTCTGGGATTGAATAATAAATCCCTAAAGTAACGCCTCGGCGGTTGCAGGCTTCCGTAAGCATTGCAAGAACGTCCTTACCATAAGGAGTGTTCATTACATTGTAATCCGATTGTTTCGTATCCCACATGGAAAATCCGTCATGATGCTTTGTGGTGAAGCAAAGATATTCCATGCCCGCTTCCTGCAAAATATCAATCCATTCATCAGGATTAAATTTCACCGGATTAAATTGATTGATAAACGGTTCATAATTCTTACGAGGCATTTTCCCTCGCCATAACACCTGCTCCTGCCATTCAGGAATGGAATATAGCCCCCAGTGAACAAACATGCCAAATCTCTTATCCAAAAACCAATCTCTTTCATCGTGAAACCTTAATCTGTCTATCATATTCTCAATCCTTTCTTTGTAAAGTGATCTATAAAGTATCAGTAGGTGTAGCCAAGTTCCCTTCCTATATTATAGATTTGCAATACCGCATTTGTATGTACGCAAATCATGAATTCGTATCGTATTCATTGAAAATTAACCTTGAATTCTTTCCATTTTTCAGATATTATAATAGCAAATAGATTTTGCTATTTGAAATGCCTTTTCACATATTGAAACCGTATGCCTTAAAAGGAGGATAATATTGCTTACTTTATTAAAAACCCAATCGAATGAAACCCTACCGATAATTGTTGAAATGCAGGAGTCCACATACCCTTCGAGCGAAATCAGCGCTCTGTATCATGCTATTCTTATGGGAGACATCCGGCAGATTGAGTTATCGATTGATTGTCTGATACCCTGTTTTCAGAATATGAACAGTATGTTCACCTCAGTCTGTCTAGGTTATGACATTGTCAATACAGCCCTGAAAGCCATGAGAAAATGCAATTATTCCTTCTTTGAATTGGAGAAGAAATATCCCGACCTTATATCCAAGACTGAGCTATCTTCCCCTGACGACTTCATCTGTGTTGTTAGAAAGCTTTCCAAAGAGATATGCGAATCCCTCAGCCTGAATGACAGCCATATGAACAGGAACATAAAAGAGTATGATGATATTTCTGATGTTCTTGATTATATTGAAGAACATTATATGGAGGAGACCTTTTCCTCTAAAGTATTGTCTGATCATTTTGGAAAATCTATTTCAAACTTCAGCCATTATTTTAAGAGCAGGACCGGGCATATGATTTCGGAATATATCAATCGCAAGAGATTCGAAAAAGCGAAGCAATTGCTTCGCTCTACCGATATGACTATATTAGAAATTCTTCCGCTATCCGGGTATTGTCACATTTCTACTTTTATGCGTCAATTCAAGCAGTTGGAAGGAACATCCCCTGCCAAATACCGCACTACAAGCCGTTCTTAACAATAAACCTAATGGCATATCTAGGTACTCTTACCTTTTTATATAATAGATAGCGCGAATTGGGTTGACAAACCTAGTATATTCTCGAAATACAAGCCCGCCTTTGAAAGCTTTGCCATCTCTGTAGTAAATTGGCCTCCCAGAATCATTCTTTGCCCAGCCTTCTGTCGTAGTAGGATCGATGGTCAGCTTGATATACCGATGCAGTATAGCTGCGAACTCCGCACGAGTTGCCAAACCCTTGGGGTAGAAACAGCTATTATTTTTACTACTCATAATGCCCGCCTGCTGCAGGGCTTTCACTGCATCCTTACAGTGGCTGCTGATGGTGTAGGCATCTGCAAAGGTGACTTCCTCGCGGGTAACTGGCAGGGTGTAGCCGGTAACTTTAGCGTAGTTTTGTAGTATTACCGCAATTTCCTCACGGGTCACGGCTCTATCCGGAGCAAATTGCTGATTCCCGGTGCCTTTGATGATGCCGTTCTTGTATGCCCATTCGATATAGGGTAGGAAGTTGCTGTCCGCTTTTACATCAGTGAAGCTGCTGATCTTGTAGCCGCTCACATCCACGCCGGCCAGTCTCCCAAGAGCGGTGACCAGCACTGCGCGACTTATGACGGTATCCGGCGAGAAGGTGGTATCCGATGTTCCGGATATCAGCCCGCGTCCGACCACATAGTCGATGGATTCCTTGGCCCAATGGGTGGAGATATCAGTGAACTTTGCGGAGGGTGTCGTATATCCCACACCATATATGGAGAGATGGTTACTACTCAAGATGATGCCATCACTGTTTGCCTCATAAGCGGAGTCGGGGATACGGGAAGCGTTACCCTCGCCGTCCACATAGACCCCGAACAAATAACCTACGGATTCCTTTGTCCTTGGCTTATAGGAAATGGAAAGAGTTGCACTGCCATTGCCCAGTGAGGTGATGTTCACCGTCTCACCATCCTTCACATAGGTGACTGTTATGTTGTATACCGGCCTTGTGCCGGTGAGGTTCTTTGCCGCTTTGGAAAGATTGAAAACCGGAGTGAAGGAAATGGTAACATTACCGGAGCTTTGCCTTAGGATTTCTTTCAGAGCCTCCAAGTCAAGCTTCAGCGACATGGGTACGTTCAATGCGACCCCAGTACCGTGAGCTATCTTATTCTGCTCCTTTGCTTGTGCCTCAGACTTTGCTTGTGTCACAGCTTTTGCAATGGCATCCGTGACAGTTTGATCCGAAATAACTACGCTGGCAATATTATTGTTTGCCGGTGTTTCGGTCGGTGCAACATAGGTAGGTTGCGGTGCTGGCGGAATGATTGAAAGGTCCGCCGTTGTGGGGAAGGTCGCCGTTATCACACTTGAATCTGCGTCATTGCTGACAGAAGTTGCGCCTGCCACTGTAAAGAAGTCTTTCGTAACACCGGTCAATGTATAGCCGTTTTTTGGTGTTAAGGTTATGGTTGCCGTATAAACTGTACTTGCCGCAAACGTTTGATCTGCCGGAGCCCAGGTTACTGTTCCTGTATACTGTGGTGTCTCGGTTATCGTCGTTACAGGAATTGCACCCCTTATCGGTGCCGTCACGCCGGTGATGTCCGGAAGGTCCACGCCTTCCATTTCGCTTATGACAGAACCGGTCGGAAGTATGCCTTCAAGAACCATTCCATAAGCTGTCCCCGCGCCCTTCGGCACAAAGACCTGCAAGCCATCCGGTACTCCGGTAAACACATCAAAACTCCCAGGATAGTAATAATCAATACCAAATGACGGAGGTGCGCTGCCGGAAAAAGTGATACTTGTCAAGCTACTACAACCAGAAAACGCATTTCTTCCGATAGAAGTCACCTTGTCAGGTATATTGATACTTGTCAGGCTGCTGCAACCATCAAATGCATCCCTATAGATAGAAGTCAAATTCTTAGATATGCTGATACTTGTCAGACCGCTACAATCCCAAAAGGCACCATTATAGATAGAAATCACACTGTCAGGTAGGTTGATATTTGTCAGACCCCTGCAATAAGAGAATGTTCCATCGTTGATAATAGTCACACCGTAAGGTATGTTGATGCTTGTCAAACCACTGCAACCTTCGAACGCACCTACTCCGATATATGTCACACCGTCAGGTATGTTTATGTCTGTCAGTCCGGTGCAATGAAAAAACGCCATCTCTCCAATATAAGTCAAAGTGTCAGGTAGGCTGATGCTTGTCAGTGTGCTGTCTTCGATAAATGCATTGTGTGCGATATTAGTCACAGTGTAGGTGATGTTATCGTAAACCACTGTTTCAGGGATGGTAATGTGTTGTATTGTATATCCATAGTGCCACACCTCCACCGAACCAGGGCTTCCATCCAGAGGCCCATCGTATACAAAGCCATCAATTTCATATGCAAATCCATACGCTTTTTCAGTGGTGACATCCGCCAGTTTCAGGGTCAGCAGCAGGGTAAGTACCATGCAAATACATAGCTGTAGGCCAAATAATCTTTTTACCTTCATTTGTAATCCTCCTCATCGTAATGTAATAATCATACTTATATATTGCGAATTACAAGTTTTCCTATCTAATATTCCCATCTACTTCTATCGAACTTTGCTCTCAGTTAATTGGGTTTTTCTATATTTAAACTGCTTTTTTGGTTTTCTACAATTATTAATTATACATTCTCAAACTGTATAATGTAACTGTACCAGGTACAGTCTTTTTCGTGTTTTTACAGCAAAAAACTTCCGCATTTTTAAGTACGAAAGTTTTTTATTCATGACAGCACGAATCCACGCGCAGCGCGGATTTTGTTATATGTTAAATTCCGGTAGCATATTATTCAAATAGGCCGATTTTTCTTGCCTTAATGACCGCTTCACTCCTGTTCTTGACGCCGAGTTTTTTATATATATGAGCATTATGAAATTTGACAGTCCTCACCGTAATGCAGAGTAATTCGGCCATCTCTTGGTTCGTAAGCTCGTCAACGAAATGTCTTAAAACCTCGAGCTCTCTGTCGCTGAACGTAATACCACTTGTCTTTGCACCTTGTGTGCTGATATCGGATGGAGATTTCACTGCCCTCTGCAACTTGACAGCCTCCCTGGTCAGCTTTAGCAAGTTTTTCGCGTATGGCGCATATTCGGTGTTTTCCGTTAGCTTCGTCATTGACCTATATTTTTTCAAAACTTCAACCATTGGCTCCAACTCATCAACAAAAGTACGTACATAACCTTCCGGAACGCCAAGCTCAAGCGCTCTATGCAGTGAAAACATGGAGTTCATATGATCCTCTTGCATACTGTAGTTTATAGCCAATAGACAAAGTATCTCGATACGGCTGAATAGCCTGTTTTCTTTTTCCGCAAAATCATCAAGACGATTTAAAAGAATGAGCGATTCATCCGTTTTCTTTGTCAGCATCAAATACCTTGCGAAAACAATATATTCAGCTTCACGGGAGGTGGAGAGAGTGTCAAATATCCTGAGGCGGTCAGTCTCGATATATTGTGACGCCCCTTCGACATCTCCTTTCTCTATGTAAAGGCTTGCTGAAAAAATATCAAATAAGTAATTCCACACACTCCTACTGTTTTCCGACAATAGTTTTTTCCCGGATTCAATGATTGCAAAGGCGCCGTCCAAATCACCACGAGCTTTTTTTTCTTTCGCCAGGGCAATAAAACAAGGTACAATGATGCCGGGGTTCTTAAGTCCTGTTATTTGGCCCATGTTTTTAACCAACATTTCATATACTGTTCTCCGATTTCCCCGTTCATAATGAGCCTCTGCAAGAGCTATCAAGATATAGGAGGTATAATCCCCAATCAACTTCGACAGCTCATTAAGCATATCGCTGTATCCTATAAATATCTTGTTCAGTCTCCCTTTAAACCCATAAGCAGTGTTTAAAAGGTTTGGCTCTCCGGGATTCATTTCTCCTATGATAAGCGGCGTATATATCTCCTCTTCTCTTATCTGCTTGTAGTAATGAAGTACCTTATCTATGTCCATTCTGAAAATCGACGAATTCATATAGGTGACTGCGATATGAACTTTCAGATAATCCTTTTCCTTTTTATCCAGACCATCTTTTATACGATCAAAGCAAGACTGTGCCTTATCAGCCCAAATTTCAGCCTTCTCAGCCTGATTTTGCATAGTAAAAATCCATGATAAACCGGCACAGGTTCTAACATCGCTCTCTCGAAGTTCTTCGGGGATTTTCTCCATCCATTTGCGCCATAATGTTAGCTCACCGTTCTGTACCATTGTCAGGTAAACGCGTCGAATAAGAATGAAAGCTTTTTCATATTCTTCGGCCTTTATAAAGCAGCCGATTGCGTCTTGAATCAGATCATTTTCCTGATACCACTGTCCGGCAAGACTGTAAAGAGAACGCTGTATTGAAGCAGGCTCCGCTTCCAGTCTGCCAAGTAGGAACGTCTGAAACAGATGATGGTATCTGTACCATCTGTTTTCCTGATCCATCGAAATGACAAAGCTATTATTCTCCGCCAGTATTTTTAGTAATTCGCTACATTTTTCATTACCCGTCACCTTACCGCATAACGGCCCGGAAAGCTTGTCCAGAAAAGAAGTGTAAAGGAGAAAGCTTTTGACCTCCTGTGGCCAGTGCTCGAAGACCTCGTTATCCAATATCCGGTCGATATTCCGGTCTTTACCCGAAAACGCTTCAACAGCCGCACTGATGCTTACACTTTCATTGATGGAAAAAGATGCAGCTACAAGTCCTGCCGCCCATCCTTCCGTACATTGTCCCAATACACTTATTGCCTCTGAGTTCAGCTTGATACCTCTTTGCATGAAAAGCTCTGCTGTCTCGTCAAAATCAAAAGAGAGCTCTCTTATGCCTAGGCTGATCGCCGTTTCTCTGGACCGCAGCATTGAAAGCTCATTGTCCTCCTTACGGCTAAGAATAACCATGCTGAGGCACGGCGGCATATATTTAATAAAATATGCGACGCTCTTTAATATGATTTCATTATGAATAAGGTGGTAATCGTCGAGGACAAGGACAATATGATCGGTCACTTTGCAAAGCTCGTCAATCAACAGCTCTGTGGTAATATTGGAGGAGACAAGTTCCTGATTGATCGATATTTTCGAAAGCTCTTCCTGTTTCAAGCAGCTTGCCACGGAAGCCGTCAGATATCTCCAGAACCTTACCGGGTCATTGTCGGCGTCGTCAATTGAAAACCAAGCGTATTCCATTGCTTCCTTCACTAAGAAATCCGCCACCGCTGTTGTTTTTCCGTACCCCGCCGGAGCCGTTACAATGGCAAGCTTGTAACCTGCAAGGAGCTTCAGTTTTCCTTCCACATTTTTTCTTCTGATTACATTTTTACTCATTCTTGGCAAGCAAAGTTTTGTTTCAATTATTTGAGCATTGTGAAATCCCATTTTTCTACGACTTCTTTCACGGTCAAGTAAATACCTCACCTGCCACAATTATATTATGAATTTGACAGACCGGCAATGAAATTCTCATATACTGCAATAAATTTGTCAATTTTGGCATCCAGTTCTTCATCGATATTCAGACGTTTTGGATCTGCCTTGAAGTAATCAATGGACTCACGGATTCCATTCTCAAAGTTCGTTGTGGCCACATAACCCGGAACAAAACGCTTGATTTTGCTATTATCTACAACATAACTATTACATGTGTCGCCCAGAAGGCCACCCTTCATTTCAGGGAAGAATTCGCAGATACAATCTGATGCGATATGAATAATCTTCGGCTCCTTGCCCACTGCGGCGCCGATAGCTTTCAAATACTGATCCCACGTCTTCACTTCGTCGGAGGTAATATGAAACGTTTGACCGACGGCTTGCGTGTTGCCCAGAAGTCCGACCAGACCCTTTGCGAAGTCGGTATTGTGAGTCAACGTCCAAAGTGAGGTGCCATCTCCGGGCACAATTACTTTTTTACCCTTTAAGATACGATCGATTAGAGTCCACGGGTATTGCCAACTATTAATGGCAAAAGGTATGCTCGTCTTGCTGTAAGTATGCGAAGGGCGAACGATGGTGATTGGGAAATTATTATCACGGTATTCCCTGATCAACCTCTCCTCGCAAGCTATCTTCTGTATTGCATAGTCCCAGCCGGGATTATGTTGCAGGGTGGATTCGTTCACAATATAATGGGCTACAGGCCGCTGATAGGTTGCAACAGTGCTGATGAAAATGTACTGATCAGTCTTCCCTGTAAACAGTTTGATATCTCTCTCAATAGCCTGTGGCTCAAATACAATCCAGTCAACAACCGCATCAAAATGACTGTCCTTTAGAAGAGCCTCCATTCCAAGCTGATCGTTTATATCGCCTTTCAGAATTTTGGCACCATCGGGCACAAACTCCATTCGATTTCCTCGGTTTAACAGATAGAGCTCAATCCCTTGCTTGACCGCCAGTTCTGAAGCGGCGGTGCTTATCAGTCCGGTTCCTCCAATAAATAATACTTTCATATTAATCAATTCCTTCCTTATATTCCAATTTTTATTAGCAACGCACTAAACCATACGACCGTTATCCGGTAATGAAAATACTACAACTTAAGATATTCCTTAAGTACCTCCACAATATACCTATGATCGTCTTCTTCCGCCATATTTGAAACGGTAATCGTTCCAATAACGCCCACATTTTTTACAATAACGGGAAATCCGCCTCCACAAGGAATGAATTCCATGGAGTCAGCACGGAAGGCTTCTTCGGGTGTCTTATTAGATTCTTTGACACGGTATGCGAAGTATAGGGAGCTATGAAAGAAACGGTTGACAATTCTGTTTTTAGCTGCAATGAAAACCTCATTATCCATGCAGGTATTTTCATGTGCAAAATGAAACAATGTCTGTCCATGTCTTTGAATATCGACTACAATTTGTCTGCCATCATTCTCTGCTTTTTTCTTCAACATCAAACCGATTTCAAAAGCAACGTCATTGGTAAATTTGTCAAATTGAAGCAGTTTTTCTTGTTCCAGTATTTCATTGCAAAGTTTTCCATAGTTATTCACATTTTCCATTTTTTATCGCCTTTCGTTCTATAAAATTTAATTTATTGTATCAACCGATTTATAGAACCTAATCCTTCCCATATAATTTGGGATATCGTTTTAATATCATCATAATACTTTGAGTCAACTCGAAGTCAATAACTATTTTTCACTTCAAATTTATTCATGCGCCGTCAGTTATCTTAAAGGCCGACCCCAATGGGGTTATTTGTGAAGAACCATTCACATATATTGATATATAACAAGTATTTTGCATTAATACATGGTTGCTCAAAGTTTCTTTATAATTCGCTCCGAAGTTATTCGATACTATGAAATTTAAGAAGGGTGATCTTGGTGACACTTGAGGAAAGAGAAAGAATTATAAGCAATAATTTTGCGGATTTATTATTAAATTATAATGGTAATCAAGCTTTGTTTAAGAATTATACTGATTCCACTGTACAAATCATAGATTTTTTTAATGCCATAGTTCATGTTCCAATTGAACAAATAAGTGACGATATTATTGTGAATAGAGGATATTCTGCTATGCCATCCTTATACGGACCCATAAGCGAAATAAGCTTAGAAAAAAGTGGAATATCTAAAATCCGCGGAATACCTTCTTTCAATTTAAGAGGTAAAGGCGTATTAGTAGGTTTTATTGATTCAGGAATTGACTATACCAATCCTATCTTTAGGAATGCAGATAACACTACACGAATTGTATCCATTTGGGATCAGACAATCTATAGCAACCATTATCCTCAAAATATATTTTATGGAACAGAGTACGACCGCGAGCAAATTAACAATGCTTTAAAAAGCGAAAATCCATTATCAATTCTACCTTCTACGGACGAAACTGGTCACGGTACTATGTTAGCAGGAATCTCAGCCGGCAATGAAGATCCGGCAAATAACTTTTATGGGGTTGCTCCTGATACTGAGCTAGTTATCGTAAAACTGAAACAGGCGAAACCCTATCTTAGAGATTTTTTTCAGATTCCCGAAGGCTCAATCTGTTATCAGGAAAATGATATCTTACTTGCTATTAATTATCTTTTGAGTGTGGCCGTAAAAGTAAATCGACCAATTTCTATGTGTATAGCCTTAGGTAGTTCTCAGGGAGCTCACGACGGCCGAGATTTTCTTAGTAATTATTTATCATTTCAGGCAGATAACACTGGTGTTTCACTCGTCGTAGCTGCAGGAAATGAAGGAAATGCCCGCAGACACTTCTACGGGATAATAGACCCAAAGATTAAATTTCAACTTGTAACACTCAATGTCGGAGAAAATGAAAAAGGCTTTTCCATGGAACTTTGGGGTTCTTCACCGAGTATCTTTTCCATTGACATCTTATCCCCGACCGGTGAATATGTAGCAAGAATCCCTGCCAGATTAAATGAAAACAGATATCTGACATTTATCTTTGAGCAGACCACGATTTGGGTTGATTATCAGATGGTAGAGCTGCAGAGTGGAGATCAGTTAATCTTAGTTAGATTTCGTAATCCCTCACCCGGTATATGGAAATTTAAGGTATACAGCAGAGAGAATATTCAGTCAGACTTTCATATCTGGCTACCCATGTCAGGTTTTATATCAGATAATACCTATTTTGTTTCATCTGATCCATATACCACAATTCTATCTCTGGGTAACTCTCAGATACCAATTACTGTGACATCCTATAATCCAAATGATGACAGCCTTTATATCAATGCAAGCAGAGGTTATACACGGATTGGAGCTATAAAACCTGACATTACTGCGCCCGGCGTTGATATTATATGTCCTACGATCGATAAAGGCTTTACGACAATTTCCGGAACCAGTCCGGCTACCGCGCACACAGCGGGCGTGGCAGCTTTATTATTAGAATGGGGCATTGTGAACGGCAACCTGGCAAATATGTCTACAATAACTATAAAAAATTTGATGATAACAGGTGGACAGCGAAATGTAGATTTGGAATATCCAAATAGGAATTGGGGCTATGGCATATTAGATCTTTATAAAGTTTTTGATAACTTTAGAAGAAGCATTCAACCAATATAATAAGGCAATACATAACAATATTAATGGAGAAGCTTAAATATGATTCAGGAAAATCGATATATGATTACAAGCAATGATTATTTTGACTTAATCATTGAATACGACAGAAATGAACCACTCTTAAAAACCTTTCAAAACAATTCCGTACAGATTATGAATAACAGATTTTCAGTTGTATACATTCCCACTAAACTAATAGACAATAGCAGCCTCAATACATTTGGTTATTCGGCTATACCCAAGTGTTATGGTTTGAATAGCGAAGAAAGCTTAGATGCTTCCGGCGTTAATAAAATTCGTGACATTCCCAGCTTAAGCTTGCGCGGGAAGGGTGTTTTGCTAGGGTTTGTTGATACCGGAATTGATTATACCAATCCCATCTTTTTAAATGGCAATGGTACCAGTAGGATAATTTCAATTTGGGATCAGACCATAGACAGTGAAAATCAATATCCGGGTGGCGCTATCTATGGTGAAGGCATTGTATATGGTGAACCTACTTATTTTGGTACCGAGTATAAAGGGGAACAAATCAATCAGGCATTATTGAATCAAAAACCGTTTGATATAGTTCCCAGCAGAGATGAAATTGGACACGGAACAATGTTAGCAGGGATTGCTGCCGGTTCCGAGGTAAAAAGCAGTAGTTTTAGTGGTGTTGCACCGGATTCCGAATTAGTTGTTGTGAAACTAAAACCAGCAAAAACAGCCTTGAAAGAATTCTTTTATATTCCTTCCGACAGTATATGTTACCAGGAAAATGATATCATGTGGGGGATACAGTATTTAACCAGAGTATCCCGACAGTTGAATCGGCCGATTGCTATTTGTATTGGGCTTGGCTCCTCACAGGGAAACCATTTTGGCAGAGGTGCCCTAGCCACGCTATTGTCTGTTGCCGGCGATTTTCCAGGTGTATGTATAACTGTTGCCGGCGGGAATGAAGGAAATGCAAAAAGACATTATTATGGTGAGACAACTACTCAAATGGGGAAAAAAGCGTTAGATTTCATTGTTGGTGAAGCTGAATATAAAAATGGTTTTTCAATGGAAATCTGGGGGGCTACTCCAGGTTCTTATTCCATAGACCTCATAACCCCTTCCGGAGAATATTTACCGAAGATCATTGGCCATATATCGGTTCACAAAGATGTATCCTTTATTTTTGATACAACTACGATTTCAATCGATTCCCAGTACTTAGAATCAGGTACTGGCGTTCAATTAATATTACTACGATTTAAAAATCCATCCCCTGGAATATGGTATGTTAATGTTTATGCAATTAGTGATTTAAAGGTCCACTTTCATATTTGGCTACCATCCGATGGCTTTATATCAGACGATACGTACTTTACAGGAGCAAATCAGTATACAACCATAACATCACCCGGAAATTCTATTGTTCCCATCACGATTACCGCATATGACACTTCGAATAATGGGTTATATATTAATTCAGGAAAAGGATACAGCGCTAATAATAATGTCAAGCCTGAATTAGTGGCACCCGGCGTTAATATTCCTGCTCCAACCCTACAACATGGATTTAGTAATGTATCCGGTACCAGTGTTTCCGCTGCACATACTGCCGGTGTAACAGCATTAATGTTGGAATGGGGAATCATTAACGAAAATTTTAGAGATATTTCTACCATGGCAATAAAGAAATTCTTAATCAGAGGAGCCGTGCGAAGCGCAAATTATCAATTTCCAAATAGAGATTGGGGCTATGGAATAATCGATATCTATAATGCCTTTAATATTTTAAGGATTGGTGGATAAACACGAATGGCGTACGAAGCGGATACTCGCCTGAACATATTCTATGATAACATATCATTTTTTAGTGTTTCTATAATATTATCCTTACAAATCTTTCTTCCTCCGATATAATATGCCAAGGCTACACAACCAAAAATCATGCATGCAAAGATAACAAGTGGAACAATTGGCATGCTTTCTAGAAATTCCATAGGATTTATATAGCTTTCGGTGGCTGCAAATATAACGAAAGCAATAGTCAAAGGAATCGTAAGAGCAATAGGTTTTCCGCCTATAATAAGAGCTTCCATACATAATATCTTCTTTATTCCCTTTGGAGAAAGGCCAATGGAAAGATAACCGGCAAATTCTCTTTTTCTTTGGTATATATATCCCAATGTATTTGAAAACACATTAGCCAATCCAATCATAGCTAAGAGACCACATAACCCACCTATAATCAAAGTGTATCCTTTTTGTGCTTCTTCATTAAATTGCTTTTCTTCTAAACGATTTTCAACTTCATAGTTTTTTCCACTCAATAACTGCTCTATTTCCGTTTGAACAGACCGGATTGCATCATCAGTTGTTGTCTGTACATTGATATATGTTTCCTGAGCTTCTATACTCATGTTTGGCAACATATTCTGCCAAGTACTTGCAGACATAACTTGAACTAAAGCGTAATTATCAAACTCTTCTCTTAATACAGGTAATTCATCTGAATAAGCTAAAACAGGTATATTAGCAATGTCCTGCCTTCCATTCTTATTTTGAAACAAGGAAAGCTCTGAGTTAGGCTGTTCTTTCATAAAAGGTACATATTTTTTATACCGGAAATTACTATGGATATTGTCCCAAATACGATTGATGGTAACCATTCCCTGCTCTGACGCGCTAATATTTACCCCCATACTTTCGCAGTAATTCTTAAAACTCATATCATCCATGATCACTATCGGAACTTTTACTTGATACTTACCGGCGTTCACAGATACATCAGAGCCGGCTACCGCTGATATGCTTCCCAGTGCCTTAAGTTCATCACTAATCATGTCTTCTGTTAACCATGTATAGGTAAGAGCTTTCTGATAAACACAACCACTCTCCGACTTATCTAGCTTATCAATATCTAGGGTGTCTTCGACTTCATTAATGTTTTGATCTTTTACAGTTACCATGATATCCCATGCAGCTTTGTATCTTTCAAAATATGTATACCTTGTACTAATTTCTGATAAAGTAACAGTACACAGAAAGATACTGAAGGCGAAGAAGGAAAGCGTCAAAGACAGCGTGGCTGTACGAAGTGCCTTTCTTCTTACATATAGGGATTTTCCTGCTAACTCTCCCTCAATTCCAAAGAGACGTGAAATAAGACGGAGTTTTTTCACTTTTTTTATGGCATTCTGTTCGTATTCTCCTCTGATTATCTGTAACGGACTCGTCTTACTTAACTTTCTTGCCGGCATCCATGCGGAACATAATACTGTAAAAACGGAAACAACAAATGCAACTAAGAACAATTCAGTGTGGTAATAAAAGACTACATTTTCTCCCCGGTAGGCACCGGCAATTCCATTAGCAAATCGGATGAATCCAAAGCATAAACCTACTCCACCCCCTATGCCAGCAATAATGGGTAAAAGACAGAGTCCTAATGCTTCCTGTAACAAACAAACCCTAATCTGCCTAGGTGTTGCTCCAATGCTTTGCAAAATCCCTAATTGATGGAGTCTGGACAGCATAGATACTAAAAAAGCATTTCTAATAATAAGTATTAGTGAGATGCATGCAACAACCATAACGAATACATAAAATGCAAGCAACCTAGGTGGATGTTCATTATCCGGAGCGAATATAAAATACTCTGACAATAACATGTCATGATACTGAATCGTTGATGTATCTACTTTAATCAAATTTACAATCCTAGGCATATCTTCATAGATACTCCTCATTTCATAAAAATAGATCAAAGTTTCCGGGCCATTTTCTGTTTGCAAAGTAATTACATCCTTTACATTGGCAGTACTTTGAATGCTCTCAATATCGTTTTCAGAAATGCTTCCGATGATTTTTGCCTGCCAGTCTCCTTCTTCTGTCACAATCTGATTTATATTATCTGTCCACAT
>WSSedL1CaDRAFT_10001028_pt1 | contig 17672 bp, 19 predicted proteins | sample WetSurSL1Cattail_FD_9464 | JGI IMG/M metagenome (IMG submission 9464)
CCATGGATATCATGGATTCGCAACTGGCGTTGGATCAAGCGCTCAATGGATATTACCGGGGAGTGGTCCTTTATTTAACGGCCCAGGCCAAACTGGACTTGGCTGTCGGGAAAGATTGATTTGTTGATTTGCTTAAAAATCACGATAAAGCCTCCACTCCGGTCCGGATAATGCGTTCCCTGTCTAGCTCCATTGCTCTTTTATTTTGGGACAAAATTCCCGCCGCCCAAGAGATACATTTCGATCATATCCGCCAATTCATCACTGAGTTTCGCTGTGTTTTCCTTTTCTGAAAAAACGATTCTATCAACCACACTGTGAAAGGAATGATACACGATTTTGGCAGCAGCTTCGAGATTGGAGACCCGTAAATTTGCCCGGATACTCATTAAATATTCCATAATCTGCCGGATACTGGTATTATCGAATTCGTTAATCAATTTCTGAACATCAGGATCAGTATAGTACATAGCGGTTAACTCACCGTTGAAATTGGTAAAAACATCATGGGCTTCAATGAGACTCTGAGTTAACTCTTTGCAGAAAATCTTGATGGTGACTTTTTCAAAAGTTAATTTGGCGAGATGAGTTTGAGTAATGTTATGAAACTGGTCAAAATAAAGTTCCAAAGCAGCCAGAAAAACCGCTTTTTTATCCGAGAAATAGGCATAAAAACAACCGGTGGCCACTCCCGCCTCCCTGGCGATTTCTTTGGAATTGGTCCCGTGATATCCTTTTTGTGAAAAAAGTTTCATGGCTGCTTCTATAATTTGACGTTTGGTTTGGATACTTCGTTGCTGCTGCGGTGTCCTCGGCTTACTACTTTTTGCCCCCATTTTCTCTCACCCCTTATGATTGTATGATTTGACCAGGATGATGTCAATCAGGAAAACATGAAATTAATTTCATGTTTTGTTGACAAATAATGCAACAACCCATACAATAATAATGTGAACTAAAGTTCATATTTATGGGGAGCGTATAAAATGAAGAAAATAGTAGCCATCATTGGAAGTCCGAACAATGAAAAGTCCAATACTGTCACCATGACGAGAGATTTTTTGGAAACAGTCGGGCAGTTTTATCCCGAACTGGAATATGAGGTGATATCTCTCGGCGAGAAATCGGTTCAACCGTGCCGGGGCTGCCAAGCCTGTATGAAAACAGGCTGTTGCATCCATAAAAATGATGATTTGCCGGAAATCATGCAAAAGATTCGGGAAAGCGATTTACTGATTCTGGGCTCACCCGTTTATGAAAATTTCATTTCAGGTCAAACGAAAATCCTATTGGACAGAACTTTCATGTGGATTCACCTTATCGGCCTCATGGGAAAACCGGCCTTAACGGCTATAACCTACGAGGAAGACGGAAGATGGCTTACCGAAAAATACCTCCATGCGGTCATGACGATGATGGGTTGTATCATGATAGGCCATTTAAGGGGGAGGGGTAAACAACCGGGGTGTTTTCCAGATAGAGAGCTTTGTAAAGCAAAATATCGAGGGCTTGCAAAAGATGTGGCTGAAATACTCAGCGGCAATCGAAAATTAAGACCAAGTATTGTGAACCGGATTTGTTTTTGGATGATGAAAAAGCATCACCATACGGATTTTGAATTGCAGTATTGGAAGGATAAAGGCTGGCTTAGTATGTCATACTCAAAAGCGTTGCGCAAAGAACAGACTCAATCCTTATAACCCAAGCTTTGTAATTTGCGCTTTTTATGAACTAAAATTTTATGGAGGGTTTTAGCATGAATTTTAGTATCATTACTATCGGTTCCCAGGGAGACATTGAACCATTCATAGCTCTGGGCAGACGATTGCAAAGGGATGGACATGGAGTCCGAATTGCCGCATTTCGGCAATTTGAGCCTTACATAAAAGCAGAGGGCTTTGAATATGCCCCGTTAGCAGGAGACGCCGTCGAAGTCATCCGTTTGCTCATCGGCGAACAAGTATCCCCGTTCCAATATTTTCGAAATCTTGAGAAACTTTTGGATCCGATTAAGGAGCAATTTCTGGCGGATATCCAAGCGGCTTGTAATGGCGCAGATGTGCTGCTATACTCCTTACTGGGCAGTGTGGCCTGGCATGTTGCCGATAAAATGGGTCTTCCTTGTTTTCGAGTCTTGTTTTTTCCGGCTGACCCTACGGGGGAATTTCCGGCTATGACTGCGCCTGAATTGCCGTTGGGAGCGGCTTACAATAAACTGACATTCTGGGGCGGCGATTTACTTTGGAGTCATGTCACCCGAAAGCTGCTTAATAAATGGAGAACAACCATGGGACTTGGGAAAATACCGCCTTTTTGTTTCCCCTATCGTTATTTGCATGGACATCCGGTACCCACTTTGTATCCGTTTAGTTCGCTTGTTGCGCCTAAACCGGCCGATTGGGATGAAAACAGGTATATTTGCGGTTATTGGTTTCGCGAATCCCGGACAAACTGGCAACCCGATCAAAAGTTGATTGATTTTTTGAGCGCCGGGAGCAAACCTATTTACGTTGGATTCGGCAGTATGGTTGGGGGATCTTTTGAACAATTGCTGGACATCGTAATTGCGAGTCTGCGAATTACAAAACAACGGGCCGTCCTTTCAATCGGTTGGGGTAACCTTGCAGGCCGACTTTTACCGGAGGATATTTATTTAACCGGGTTTGCACCGCATGAATGGCTTTTTTCCAGGGTAGCCGCGGTAATCCACCACGGAGGAGCGGGAACCACGGCGGCCGGTTTACGCGCCGGACTTCCAGCTGTTGTAGTCCCGTTTGGCGGTGATCAGCCTTATTGGGGTAATCGGGTCTATCAATTGGGTGTCGGGCCGGAACCGATTTCCCGCAAAAAACTGAATGCCCGGAATCTCGCTGCTGCTATTTCGCAGGCGGTTGGAAATCCGGCCATCATTCGCGAAGCAAGGGAACTGGGCCGTAAATTACAACTGGAAGACGGCGTCGGCAACGCAGTGAAAATCATGGAACAGATATTGCATTGAATTTAGAGCTTTGGCGATTCGGCTTGAATAACTCAATCGGAAATTGATGAATGATCAGAACAAAAGGGATTGACGGACTCATGAAATGGTGATATATTGAACGTAAGTTCAATATTGAAGGAGAAAAAATGGTCCAAGTATTGAAAGAGGATGTCAAACAAAGAATTTTTGATGCTGCGGTGGAAGAATTTTACGATAAAGATTATAAAACCGCCACCATTCGTGATATTGCCGGCAGGGCGGAAGTCCCCATCGGCCTGGTGTATTCCTATTATGAAAACAAAGAAGATCTTTTCAATGCGATCGTGGAACCCATTGCAACCAATATGGACTATTTGATGAGAACTGAGGAATCGCGAGTTGAAGAAAAGCGTAATGCGGATCCTTTTAATAATTTGCGGCGAATTGTGACTGATTCTATTTTTCATTCGCTGGATAATCCCAAATCGCTGGTGGTCTTAATGGATAAAAGCTTTGGTACCCGCTATCAAGACTTTAAGGGCAATATCATTCGGCGGATGGAATTGCATATCAAGGCTGTTCTTGCAGATCGGGAAACTCAATATGACAGCTTGTTGTTTCACATTTGGGCAAGTAGTCTTTTAGAAGGCATCTGTGAAATTATCCGCCATTATAGGGGTAGGAAATGGGCGGAACAAATGCTGGAACTACTGGCTAAGCAGTATTGCTATGGAATTAATGTGTTTTTAGAGTAATTTTTTTTGAACATTTTTGAACGATTGTTCAATATTGATAAAGAATAAACCATTGGATGGATCGATTGTATTACGGATGATGGATATCGAAAGGAGTAATGGAATATGCGTAAAGCAATTTTTTTACTGTTTATGCTGGCGCTTTTGGGATTTGTTTTGGGCGGTTGCGGTTTTGATAAGAAGGGTACGGCCAGGCATACCCTTTCAAGCGCCTTGCGAACAACCAACACTAAGAATAAAAGCATGGTCTATCTGATGGCGGGTAAAATTGACGCCGACGTAAAAGCCGATATATCATCGAGAATTACCGCCAGAGTTGCGGCCATCAATGTCGATGTCGGGTCTGTCGTGAAGAAGGGGGAGGTGATCATGAGTCTGGATTCCAATGATCTCGCAGCGCAAGCAGCGCAAGCCAAGGCAGTTTTGGATGGAGCCGCTACCGGTTACCAGAATGCCAAGAGCAATTATGAACGGAATTATCGGCTCTATAATAGCGGCCTGATTTCCAAATCATTGTTTGAACAATACCAAACGACTTTTGCCGCTGCGGAGGGTTCATTTAAGTCGGCCCAGGCAGCATTGGAATTTGCCCGGGCTCAGCTTGATAAAGGAACAATTGTGGCACCCATTTCCGGAATCATTAGCGCCAAAAATATTCAAAGCGGAGAATTGGCGGTAGCCGGCGTTCCTTTATCATCCGTGGTCAATCCCGCCGATATAATCGTGAACGCTTACCTGCCTGCCAGACTGATTAACAAGGTAAAAGTCGGGCAGCAAGTTGTCGTTAAAGTGTCGGAAATTCCGGAGCAGCAGTTCGACGGTGAGATAACGGTGATAAACTCGGTCATCGATTCTAAAAGCAAAAATATACTGGTCAAAGTAAAATTTAGTAAGCCATCTACGGCGTTACGGGCGGGAATGTTTGCGGAAATCGGTCTATAAGCGGCGAAATAGGGGCTTAGCCACTTCTAAAATTAAGGGCGGGTGGAGCGGAATGGAAAAACGAAAGTCGTTAATATTGATGGTATTGGCGGGGATGATCGCCGCATTGGGAGCGATCGGTTTTTATTACTGGTATAACAATGCATTTTACGTTACCACCGATGATGCCAGGATTACGGGAGATCTTGTCAAGATATGCCCTCAGGTTACGGGTAAACTGCTGGAATTTACCGTGGAAGAAGGAGATGCGGTTTTACAAGATCAAATCATCGGCCGTCAAGAGACAATCAATCTTCCCGACAACGCAATCGACCAATCGGTTATCAGAGCTCCCATTAACGGTATTATCATAAAAAAGGCGGCCAATATTGGAGAAATCGAATCGATGGGGCAGACGCTGGCGGTGATGGTCGATCCGGATCAAATGTATGTCAGTGCCGATATCGAAGAAACCTCGCTAGGAAGGGTAAAACCGGGTCAAACGGCGGAATTTACTGTTGATCAATTTCCCGGTATCAAGTTCACTGGAAAAGTAAGATCGGTTGGAGAGGCTTCCAACTCCACGTTTTCATTGCTTCCTACATCCACCGGCAGCACTTTCACCAAGGTAGTGCAAAGAATACCGGTCAAGATCAGGTTTGCCCGCACGAACGTCAAATTATTGCCCGGCACCAATGCAATTGTCAGAATCCATGTTCGATGACAGGAGGTATCCAGATGCAAGATACCACGAAGAATGATTCCTCCAAATGGCTGGCGTTGTCGGTGGTTTTTATCGGCACCTTTATGTCTACGCTTGATACCAGTATCGTTAATATAGCCATTTCCAAAATGATGGCGGTTTTCGGCGTATCGCTGGATGATGTCAAATGGATATTAACCGCCTACACGCTTACTTTGGGCGCGATTGTGCCTATCACGGGCTATATCGGCGACCTTTTGGGATATAAAAAACTTTTTTTAGCCGCTTTGGTTATTTTTACCGGGGGCTCATTATTATGCGGCATTGCCTGGAGCAATACGGCCATGATTGTTTTCCGGATTATTCAGGCTTTGGGCGGAGGCATGATCATGCCTGTGGGTATGACCATAGTCATGCAACTGTTTTCCCCGGAAGAACGCGGCACTGCTGTCGGATTTTATGGTGTCGCAGCCATGGCCGCTCCGGCTATCGGTCCTACGTTGGGAGGATATATTATTCAATACATGGATTGGAGGCTGATTTTTTACATTAATGTTCCAATCGGGATCTTGGCGGTAATCTTAGGATTGCTTTTTTTGAAAGAGACTCCCAGGAAACCGTTTAGCGGATTTGACTATATCGGGTTTATATCTTCCACTGCGGGCATTGTCAGTTTGCTTTATGTTTTGGGCGAAAGCTCCACCATAGACTGGAGCAAGATCCAAAATCCCCTGTTAATTACATTCGGATGCTTCAGCCTGATCCTATTCGCTGTTCATGAATTAAACTACCCGGATCCGGTCCTTGAATTGCGGATCTTAAAAAAATTTGATTACAGTCTGAGTCAAATCGTACAATGTATTCTGGTTTTTGTTTTGATGGGCGGAATGTATGTCATGCCTTTGTTTTTACAAAATCTCAGGGGATACACGGCTTTGGAGTCCGGGTTGATTTTGTTTCTGCCGGCGATTGCTCAAGCGTTTATGATGCCTATCAGCGGCAAATTATTCAACAAAGTGGGCGCTAAGGTCTTATCGATTACCGGTCTGATCGTTTTGGCCGTCAGTTCATACATATTATCCTTCGTCAATTTGGATACCGGCAAGTCGGCTATCATATTGATTATGACAATTCGCGGTTTGGGACTAGGAATCGTCATGATGCCGATCGTTACCATAGGAATGAATGCCGTATCCACCGATTTGGCCGGAAAAGCGTCGGCATTCAACAATATGATCAAACAAATTGCCATGTCGCTTGGGGTAACGGTTATAACCACGATCATGCAAACCAGGACCAATATGAATTATGGAAGGCTATCGGAACAAGTAACAGCTTTTAATCCGGTTGCCAGTGGAATTATTCCAAATATTCAGGGACTATTGATACAAAACGGTTATTCGGCGAATCAAGCCAATGCCGTCACGATATCAGCTCTCACAGGATTCGTTCAGAAACAGGCCTATGTCGATGCAATCGATTATGCGCTGGCAGTATGCACTGTTACAGTGTTGGTGGCATTAGTTGTGGTTTTATTCATGCGAAGCAGGAAAAAGGGAGAACATAAGTCCGCGCTGCCGCTATCGATGGAATAATGACAAAGGTCTATGATTTCTACAGGTAACTCTGGAACCGTCGCCTATCATTTTTGAGGGAGGTATAAAATGTTGCGAAATTTAGTAATGATTATGGGGATCATTTTGCTGATAAGTTTGCCGGAAACGGGATTTGCCGGCAACTCCCGGATTGTAAATCAACCGGCCGGGTTATCCTTATCTCAATGCTTACAGCTGGCCTTCAATAACAGTCAGCAAATTCAAGCCGCCGCCAAGAGTATTGAAATTGCTAAAGCGGCTGTGAAAGAAGCAGTAGGCGGTTTTTGGCCCAAACTGGATTATGCGCTTTTTGCCGATAAAGCAGAGGAGGCCATTTATCCCTATTCGAAGTTGGTTTATCAATACGCCGCTACCGATTATTCCGGGGCAGCTATTTTCCTAACCCAACCCTTGTATTTAGGGGGGAAATTAACCGACGGATTTCGACTTGCCAAGGAGCAATTGAACATGACCCTGGAAAATGAGAGTCAGACTAAACAGCGGGTGACTTTTCAAGTGAAACAGGCGTTTTATCAAGTCTGGCTTGCGGAACAAATTTTAAAAACCGCTCAATCCTCCTACGATAACCTGGTGCAACATGTGGAACAAATAGAAAATTTTTATCAAGCCGGAACAGTTTCCAAATTTGAATTGCTCCGGGCCGAAGTGCAACGGGATTCTTTAAAGCCGCAAGTGATCACAGCCCAAAATGATCTTCAACTTGCCAAACTTCAGATGGCAATTTTAATTGGATTTTCAAAAGAACAAAATTATTCGCTCGCATTTGATGTTGATAAATTGCAAATTCCTGAGCACATGATGGTTAACGTCGATCAAGTTCTAGATTCGGCATACCAAAATAGGCCGGAAATGCGCCGGATTAAGCAAACTGAACAGATAAGCGAGTACCAAAAGAAAATAGCGAAGGCCGGCTATAAACCAACGGTTTCTCTGGTCGGAGCCTATCAGGGGGTAAGTCTGGACTATGTGCCCGGACATTGGGATGACAATAAATATTGGACGCTCTCTTTAAATATTAGCGGAAATTTTTTTAACGGTCTCGCCACTTCGGCGAAAGTGACCGGCGCTCAAAAAAGTATCGAATTGGTTTCCATTCAGGAATCTGGATTGCGCGATCAGATTAAGTTGGAAGTTGAACAATCGCTGCAAAATATCCAAGAAAGCTTGGAGATCATCTATGCAAATCGGAGCAATATTGATATGGCTAAGGAATCATTGCGATTGACGCAGGCGCGTTTTTCCGAGGATATGGCCACTACCATGGATATCATGGATTCGCAACTGGCGTTGGATCAAGCGCTCAATGGATATTACCGGGGAGTGGTCCTTTATTTAACGGCCCAGGCCAAACTGGACTTGGCTGCCGGGAAAGATTGATTTGTTGATTGCTTAAAAATCGCGATAAGGCTTCCGCTCCGGTCCGGATAATGCGTTCTCTATCAATTGGGTATTTTCCAAATACGCATACAACAGTCGGCTATGCGGCTTCGGTTGGGACAGTTCCAGCCTCCACCCGAGTGTGCTGCCTCACAACATAGCTATCCCGGCGGTGACTTGACAAAATAATTGCAAAAAGATATACTATAAAAATGGGCAGGTGGTCGTTTTTGCAAGTGCTTAAAGAAGAAATTCGCGACAAAATTCTTCAAATAGCAGCGCAGGAGTTTTTAGAAAAGGGATTCCAGTCTTCTTCAACAAGGGAAATTGCTGCAAGAGTCAATATCAGCAAGGGGAATCTTTATAACTATTTTTCCAGTAAAGAAAACCTATTTAATGCCTTACTAAGTGCTTTTTATCAGGAATTTAACTCCTTTTTAAAGCAATTGTGGGCACATGAAACAGGGGAAAACTTTACTCTGGAAAATGTAGAATGGATGGCCCGGACTGTCGCCGAATTTATTCAAGAGCACCGTCAGGAATTTATTTTGATCATGGATAAAAGTGAAGGCACAAAATATGCGGGATTTAAGAAGGAAACTATCACGATGTTACAAAACCATTTTGAAAAGAATCTTAAAGCTATTTACAAAAGTCGCTCCGGATCGGAGACCTCAATTATGCAAATTATTGCTACCAATTTTTTGGAGGCCTTGCTATCCATATCTAAAAACTGTCTCAATAACGACCAAGTGATCGATAACTTAGAACTATACTTAAAATATCACATTCAAGGCGTGACCCAGTTTTATTAATTTTTTTTGTAATTAAAAACGGGCAACCGCCCATTTTTATAATCATACGAGGAGGAATTTTCATGAAGATTGCGATAGTGGTTTTTAGTCCAAGTGGTAATACACTTAAGGTAGCCGAAATGTTGAAAAAAGAATTGGTCAAACAGGAAAATGAAGTCCAATTGCTGGATATCACAAGGAACCGAGAAATCTTTAAAACAGGAGGCTTCAAAGACTTTTTGGACAAACAACTTGAAGAGCATGATTTGCTATGTATCGGAGGACCAGTTTATGCCCACCATTTACATTACAATGTGCAAGATGTAATTCGATCTCTACCTAGGCCAGGTGGTAAGTGGGGAAAATTAGCTATCCCATTTGTGACCTATGGAACAATTTCTTCCGGTATCGCCCTTCATGAAGCATCAGTTTTACTCAAAAGGTCGGGGCGGAAGACAATTTACGGCATGAAGTTGGAGGCTTTCCATTGTATGTCCAGGCTGCTTTCCATCCAGGTCGGAAAAGGGTTGCCTGATCAAGGAAGTTTGGTTATCATACGGGAATTAGTCAAGCGGATTGGCTTGCTCAATAAAACCCAATGGGGACAGGCATCGGATATTACGCCAACTTTGGATTATCAAAGTTTGATAGGAAAATTAAAAGCCAAGTGCATCTTCAGAGAGCGGTTTTGGCACCGGCATATTTATCCGCAGCTTGAAATAAAGCACGACAGCTGTAAATTGTGCGGTCAATGCATTAAGGCATGCCCTGTCCAGCGGTTAATGATAATTAAGGGGACTGTGGCCATGAGTCAGGGACCGGAATGTATTCACTGTGGAGAGTGTATTCGGGCTTGCCCAGTTCAAGCTATAAAATTTCAGTGCGATCTTCAAAAATGGGAACATCTATTTGCGGAGGCAGCTGAAGGAAAAGGCCCAATGCCAAGTCGCGAGAGGCCAAAATCATCGATCTATCCCTTTGGAGGGCTTTGAGTTTGAATCCGTTTTAAGCCTGTATTTTGTTTTCAGGTGTTTTCGAATATTTAGCCAACCTTTTTGATAGAGGACCCATCAGCTTATGAAGCGCCGGCAGCGCAACTATAGTTAAAGCAATTCCCAACAAACAGGCGGATAGAATGGTATTTACGTTATAGTGTAATAGTTGTTTGGCGCTATATAAGAACCAGACACTGGGCAATAGAAAGATAATCGATGTGATAACCCCCGGCACATAATGTTTGAACGGTATACATACCAACATATGGATAAAAATCATATGTAATGTCACCCCTAAGAAAGCCCCATACCATAGAAAATAATTTTGAAAGATTACCGAAAACAAACTAATCAGCGAAAACAATAGGAATTCAATTTCTACTGCAATGGAAAATGTCGGGGTCTGATAAGTGCTGACATAATTTAAACCAAATGGCGGCCTTTTTGGCCAAGTTGAGTCGATTGCTTTTTGGTAGCGTTTGCCCCATACCTCCACCATAATGATTTCTTCAAAATCATGAAGCATAAAAATGACCGGTAACATCCAGACAATGAAACTCATGGTGTTCATTGGATTTTTCCTCCTTTAAAATGACACAATTGTGTCGATCTTCAATATCTATTATAATAGGGTAAGAGAAAAATTCAATGAGTATGGCGCAAAAGCTACAAATTGAAATATTTGTGACGATAGGGGGAGAGAAGCCGGATGCCCATCCAAAATAAAGGAAATTCGAAATCCAATCAATCCAAACACTTGATGGAAGATACTTTGTTAAAGTTGATGCAGACGGAAAATTATCAAGAAATTACGATACAGGAGATTACCGATAACGCCGGGCTTTCCCGGCGGACTTTTTACCGCAATTATTTTTCGAAAGATGAAGTTTTAAAAGGATGTTTTTATAAAATCTGGTTGGAATATGAATCGCTCATCCGGCAACAAAGCGACTTAACCTTACCTACGATTGCCAAAGTATTTTTTATCGTGATGCAAAAGCATCTCGATTTTCTTGCACTAGTTAACCGTCATCAAATGCTCCCACTTTTTCTTGCAAAGGTTGATGAACTTTTGCCTCCTGTTTTTGATGAGGTGAAGGGTGAAAAAATGTCCTTTTCCAAAGAAACAATTCAGTATGCCCTAACATTTAGCACCGGTGGATTTATGCGCATTCTTATCTTGTGGCTTAACGACCGAACCCGGAAATCACCCGAAGAGATGGCAATTATCGTGAAAGATTTTATTTCAATCTGCAATTATCAAAATTTCAAGGTGTACGAAAATGATCGATGATATCATTTGGTTTATGAGCTTTTATCTAATTATCCAAAAATTTCATTAATACCTCCACCCCAGTCCGGATAATACATTCACTTATTTTTTGTAATAACGGGAGAAACGAACTGCTGTGCTTTGCAGGTTTTAATGCAAGCTATGGGAGCCGCTCCGTTCAAAGAATTAAAAGCCTCAATCATTAATAGCGTTTCAAGAACATTTCTGTAGTGAAGAAGCTTGTATCAAGTACTTATTTCAAATTCGCTGGTCTAGCGGCTGGGTCTGCCTAAAAAATTTAACGCGAAGAAATCTTATTATATCTGCAAACGTCGGGTCTATGAATGTCCCGAATGCCAACATCAATTGTCCGTCACTGCCGGGACCATTTTTCATAAGATCCGTACTCCTTCACATTTGGTTTCTAGCCGTTTTCCTCGTCACTTCAGATTAACGTGGATTTTCGGCACTTGGCTTACGTAAGATGCTCGGTATCCCACAGAAAAAGGCCATTGAGGGAGAGCAAGCGAGAGGTCTAAACCAACAGTTGTCTTGGATTGACTCTAAATTTTTTTTTTACTCATTTAAAAATTTCACGTTAAATTATTTATTTCAACTCATATGAATTAACTTTCCGAAGAACGAAAATATAGAATTTAGTTGGTGAATGTTATAATTGTTGAATGTATTTAGCATATTTATCAAAAAACTTATTGACTGATAATCGGTCTATATGGCATAATTTTATTAGACTGACAGTCAGTCTAATAAAATGAAGGATGAGAGAGAAATGACCCGTGTATTAAAAGAACCGGAGGAACGTAAAGCGGAAATTATGGATACTGCACAAGAGCTCTTTCACATCAAAGGCTACGAAGCAACCACCATCAGCGACATTTTGGAAAAAGCCGGGATTGCCAGAGGAACTTTTTACTATTACTTTAAATCTAAAGATGAAATTATGAATGCGGTGATCGAGCGCGGCATCGCAGAACAGATCCAAACCCTAATGCCTATCGTTGAAAATAACAATTTGAACGCTTTGGAAAAGCTCAAACAGCTTATTGTTGAAAATGACAGAAAGAATGCTGAAAATGCCGATATGCTCGCCTATTTGCATCAACCGGAAAATATCGTGATGCACCAAAAAAGCCTGATACAGGGGGTCCACCAATCTGCGCCTCTGATTGCTCAAATTATCCGGCAGGGGATTGAGGAAGGGCGTTTTCATACCGAATACTCCCTTGAATTGGCCGAGTTTATACTAGTGGGAACCAGTTTCTTGTTCGATTCTTCCATTTTCCATTGGGAACGAGAGGAATATAGCGCCAGAATGAAAGCGTTGGCGGATATTTTAGAGACAACACTGCGAACGGAACAAGGGTGCTTTAAATTTTTACATTTATTGGCGAAGAAAACGTGAAGACTAGCTTGTGAGAATGCTAAAAATCGTTACAGAATAAGGGGGAATAGCATTATGAATTATACCGATTGGTTCAAAGATATTTTACGCGACCCGGAAACCGGAGAAAGATTGGAACCTAAAGGAAATGGTTTTTTTCGCAAAGATGGGGTTGAATATCCTATCCATAATGGTATATTATCGATTGTTTTTCCGCCGGATTTAAGCGGGGAAGATGCCAAGCTGAATAAGCTCTATAAATACTTGGCGCTTTGCTATGATTTTAGTGAAAGAGTGTTCGGACGGATGTTAACCGGAGTCGACATGGTTAAAGGTAGAGAACGGATTGTTTCCCTATTGGGTTTGTGCTCAGGAATAAAACTGCTGGAAGTATCGCCGGGACCGGGAGTATTTCAACAATTGTTACGGGAGGGAGCCGGGCTGGATGGTGAAATTGTTTCGCTTGATTTGTCCATGCCGATGCTGATGCAATGCCAGAGAAGAAATAAAGACTTAGAAATTCAACTGGTCCACGGTAATGCACAGTATTTGCCGTTTGCAAGCGAAACCTTTGATATGGTGTTTCATTTCGGTGGTGTGAATCTCTTCAATGAACCGGAACGAGCAATTCGGGAGTTTCTGCGGGTAACCAAAAAAGGCGGGATTGTCGCCTGGGGCGATGAAGGCTTTTCACCCAATGTACCCGACAATTGGCGAAAACGAATTTTAGTTACAATGAATCCAGGTTTTTTGAAGGCAAGGTCGGTTATACCTCGGGAGTTGGTTCACATCAAGGAGTACGAAGTTTATGATGGCCTGGGGTATCTGACGGTTGGAGAAAAGGGCTTATGAGGTTAGTAATAATTGGAACTGGAGTGGGTTCTACATATGCCTGGTAACTATCGGACGCCGGATGTGACGTCACCGGAATCATATCGTGAATTTACAAAGAAGTCCGGAAATATAGTGGCTGTCAGAAACGATATTACAAGCTTCACAAGTGGATAGTTATTGATATATTGAAAGGATGTAATCATATGAATAGGGACAGCAAAATTTTAATTTATGGCGCAGGAGTAATCGGAAGCATCTTTGCCGGAATGATAGCCAAGAGCGGTTATAATATTACAATTTTAGCGCGGGGCAAACACCATAACGAACTACATCAAAATGGACTGGTGTTGAATAACTGTTTATCCGGCGAGCAAATAAAACTCCAAGTGAATCTTATCAATGTCTTGAATGAAGACGACATTTATGACTATATTATAGTGATTGTCCAAAATACGCAGATTGATTCAATCTTGCCGATCCTGTCCAAAAACAAATCCCCCAATATTGTGTTTGTTGTGAATAACCCGTCGGGATATCAAAAATGGATCGATGCGGTTGGATATGAAAGAATTATGATTGGATTTCCTTCCGCCGGTGGTGAAAGAAAAGATGGTATGGTCAATTATTACATTGGCAAAGGAATAGCTAAGATATTTCAAGCAACCACTTTCGGAGAGTTGAATGGAGAAAAAACCAAAAGGCTTTTGAAACTGGTAAGGGTATTTAAAGATGCCGGATTTGCTCCAAGTATCAGCAACAATATGGATGCATGGCAGAAGACTCATGTCGCAGTAATCTTGCCGATAGGGAAAGCACTGAATCGATTTGATTCCAATAACTATAAGCTCGCAAAGTCATCCGGCACTATCAAGCAAATGCTATTAGCAACAAGAGAATGCTTTGAAGTATTAAAAGAGCTAAACATCAAAGTTACGCCTTCAAAGCTAAATATCTATTACTTGCCGTTATTTTTACTAGTGCCAATATTTATGCGGACCATGGATACTAAAATTGCTGAAACGGCCTACTCTAAGCATAATCTTGTTGCTCAAAATGAAATGGAAATATTGGAGGAACAGTTTCGGGCATTAATTGCGAGTTCAGGAGTTAAAACACCTAATTTCAATTCGTTGTGATGCAAAGCTAATTCAAGCCTTATAGGATACATGGTCTAATTTAATTAAGACTCTATTTACATAAAGTAAAGATAAGTGTATAATAATATTACGAATAATAAAAATTACGTTATAAGGAACAAGTTAAATGATAAATGAAACGGACCTTCAAAGTGTTGATGAAATCTTTCATCAATTACTCTATAAACAACTTAAGAATAATTGTACTGAAGAATATGATCAAAAATTACAGGGGCTATCGGTATTAGATATAAGAATCATTGACGTGATAGTCGCTAATCCGCAAAAACAAATTAAAGAATTACTGCAAATACTGGACATCCCGAATAGTACATTAACGAGTGCCATTAATCGGTTTGAAAAACGTGGGATTGTTAAACGAGTGATAAGCCCGGATGACCGACGTTCTTTCATTATTGAATTGACAGATTTGGGAAAGGAAATTCAAGAAGCTCATAAAAAAGTAGATTATGTAATAGCCCAGCGATGTTTGGCAGCAATTGAAACTGAAGAAGAACGTCATATTTTTATTTGTTTGCTAAAAAAAGTAGTGGATAATATCTAAATTTTTTTAACTACTTATTACGAAGTTCGTAAATTACTTACGTTAAAATATTTCGGTGAAGAAATATAAATAAAAGGAGAGCGGCAAAATTGAATCAAGATACATTTGAGGAATTGCTGGAGATTTTTAAAAAAGAAGTGGCGTCGGGGACCAGTTGAACGAGTCGTTTTATTTAATTTCGGTTGGTCTAAAATTTGAAATTACAAGTGGAGGAATTTAAAAATGAATGAAAACGACCAGAAAATTAAGCTAATGGCAGAGGAAAAGATTCCCAAAGTGTTACTGCAATTTAGCGCACCCGTAATTATTGGTATGCTGGTGACCGCTCTTTACAATGTAATTGATGCTATGTTTGTGGGTAAATTGGGGACAAGCGCCATCGGAGCCGTATCGATTGCTTTCCCGATTTCAATGTTTCTTATTGGTTTGGGGTTAACCTTCGGTAGCGGAGCGTCTTCCTATATTTCAAGGCTTTTAGGCCAAGAAGATATCTTACAGGCAAATCGGACTGCTTCAACAGCCTTTTTTAGCAGTCTAGGTATTGGGACCATTATAATAATAATCATATTGAGTTTTTTAGATAAAGTCTTACTTTCTTTTGGCGCAACACCAACTATTTTGCCGTACGCCCGGGACTTTTCCACCATATTTATTGCGGGTTCCATTTTAAGTATCATCAATGTAACCATGAATAATATAGCAATATCTGAAGGCGCCGCTAAAATAAGCATGACGGCTATGATAGCAGGGACAATCCTCAATCTAATTTTAGAACCGCTCTTTATTTATACATTCGGTTGGGGTATAAAAGGAGCAGCAATTGCCAATGTAGTGGCTCAGAGTCTAACCACTTTTTTGTACTTGCAATATTTCTGGGGCAAGAAAAGTTATGTAAAAATAACGATTCAACATTTTGTTTTTAATAAAGAAATTTTTTCTCAAATATTAAAAGTGGGAATTCCACTGCTGATTTATCAACTCTTAACAAGCGCCTCCATGGGCTTAACCAATAAAGCGGCCAGTAATTTTGGCGACCCTGCCGTAGCTGCCATGGGAATTGTCACCAGAGTCTTTGCCATCGTAACCTATGTGGTTTTTGGCTACTCGAAAGGGTTTCAGCCACTGGCCGGATTTAATTACGGGGCCAAAAAAATCGACCGCTTAAAAGAAGCAGTCAGCGTTTCTCTACGTTGGACTACCTGGTTTTGTGGAATCAGCGCATTGTTGATCGGTGTCTTTGCACATCTGATTATCGCTTTATTCAGCAATGACAGTGTGGTTATTCATATTGGAAGTAAAGCTTTAATCGCCAATAGCATTATCTTTATTTCATTCGGATTTCAAACGATATATATATCATTATTTTTGGCGCTTGGTAAAGCAAAAGAAGGTGGACTGTTAAGTATAGGGCGACAAGGTATATTTTTTATTCCCGTCATTCTTATATTGCCATCAATCATGGGTATATCCGGAGTGATTTATGCCCAACTGATCGCTGATTTATTAACAACATTGCTGACGGTAATATTGGCGGTAAATTTAAAGAAGGAAATGAACAGTTGGGCACCTAAAACGGCTTACCCTGCTGAGCTATTCCATGAAAACTGAGCTTTCGGTTGGAAAGCAACGTTAACGGTACACTGGATTTGTGCTTTAGACAAATTGAAGATTAGTTTATGAGGAGGATCATAATGAGAATCAAACAAGTTTTAAATCGGTTTTATGTACATAATATTGACCAATCGGTAGGATTTTATGAAAAGATACTCAACGAAAAATGTAATTTGAGATTCAAGTATCCGCAAGCAAATTTAGAAATAGCACAAGTGGGAAATATTTTAATCATTAGTGGTGCTGATGAAAATTTGCAGTCGCTAAAAGATACCCAAGCAACGTTTATAGTGGATTTTGCCGCTGAATTTAAAGATTTTTTGCTAAATAATGGCGCTACAGTTATCAAAGATTTGAAGAAAGTTCCAACCGGAATGAATATGACTGTAAAACATTTAGATGGCACTATTGTTGAATATGTTGAACAAAAATGAGGGTAAGAACTTCATGCCAGTTAAAATCGCAAAATAAAAGGAGCTAAAAGAAATGAGCATAATTCCTTTAAAATTGAGTGTAACCAACTGTTTTTTGATTCAAACCGGCGAACGATATATCTTAATTGATACCGGATATGAAGTCGATTGGGATTTATTTAGCCGACGGCTCCAAGAGGCCGGCGTAAGTTTTTCACAGATTAGTCATATTATATTGACTCATCACCATGATGATCATGCCGGATTATTAAATTATATCACCAAGGAAAATAGCAATATTCGGGTTGTAATGTCCCA
>WSSedL1CaDRAFT_10001029_pt1 | contig 17657 bp, 28 predicted proteins | sample WetSurSL1Cattail_FD_9464 | JGI IMG/M metagenome (IMG submission 9464)
GTTACTTCAATTCCACATGCCTGAAGCGCACGGATAGCGGCTTCACGACCCTGTCCGGGTCCTTTAACCATTACCTCAACGGATTTCAAACCATGAATAAGTGCTGCCTTTGCTGCTGTTTCAGCTGCCATCTGTGCTGCATAAGCTGTTGATTTTCTAGAACCTCTAAAGCCTAATCCGCCAGCACTAGCCCAAGAAAGTGCATTACCTTCTACATCTGTCAGCGTAACAATTGTATTGTTAAAAGATGACTGAATGTGTGCCTGTCCGCGATCGACGTTCTTTTTCACACGCTTCTTTGTCACTTTTTTAGCTGCTGTTGTTGCTGTTTTCTTAGCCATCTAACAAACCCTCCTATCGAATTATTTCTGCAATTGAAAATGTTCTTTCCTTCAATTACATCAAATACATTGAATTGGTCCTATGGATCGTATCCATAGTGAGAAGCTCAATTCAACCACGTTATTACTGTCGCGAATTACTTCTTCTTGTTAGCAACAGTTCTTCTGGGACCTTTCCTTGTTCTTGCGTTTGTCTTTGTCTTCTGACCACGAACCGGAAGTCCCTTTCTATGACGAATACCTCTATAGCATCCAATTTCTTGTAATCTCTTAATATTAAGAGCGACTTCTCTTCTTAAATCACCCTCAACTTGCTGTGAAGCATCGATTACATCTTTAATTCTGCCAATTTCATCGTCTGTTAAATCTCTGACACGTGTGTCAGGACTAACCTGCGCTTCAGCAAGTATACGGTTCGCACTAACTCGACCGATACCGAAGATATAGGTAAGTCCGATCTCTACACGTTTCTCTCTTGGTAAATCTACACCACTGATACGAGCCATGTACTAATTCCACCTCCAAAATATTTTGTTTTGATGTTGTAATGTAGAGAAATTAATGCTCAAACATTACATCAGCCGCTTTAAATTGTGACTTGCAGGACAATCAACCTGCAGGTAAGTCTCCCATGATGACGGCACAGGACTTAAGACATTTTGTATCGGTTTAGATAGACCTGTACAACTGTCCACAATATCACAATGTTCCGCCGTAAAATTCGGTCGGATGATTGTAACACAGAAAGCCAGACTTAAGTGTTCTGACATACCATATTCTTTGTTAATGCATACACGAACAAAAGACATGGCCGACAGATACAATTATATAAAACAATAACGAGTCTTTGAGTCACTCAACTATTGCATATTAGCCTTGTCTTTGTTTGTGTTTCGGATTCTCACAGATAACTCTGACCGAACCCTTTCTTTTAATGATTTTGCATTTCTCACAGATCGGTTTTACTGATGATCTTACTTTCACAGTAATCCCTCCTTTCAAAAAAGTCCGTTTACTATTATATCACTGGACGTGTATAATAGCAAGCAATATTTTATACAACATATAGAGAAGGAGTATCGCTTTTACTATTACATTTTCAAAGCAACCTTCCTAAATGTATCAAATTTACTGACAAGCCCAGTGCTTGTCCTTAGTGAATTGCCAATGCACGAGCATCATGCTTCTCAAGAATTTAGCTTTCTGAATTCTCAAGAATTTAGCTTTTTGAATTCTCAAGAATTTAGCTTTTTGAATTCTCAAGAATTTAGCTTTTTGAATTCTTTAATCACTGTCAACATCATACAAACGATGTTTATTTATCTCTCCAAATAATTCTTCCTTTAGTCAGATCATAAGGAGAAAGCTCAAGTGTTACTTTATCTCCCGGTACGATTTTAATAAAATTCATACGGAGCTTTCCACTGATATGGGCAAGTACTCTGTGTCCGTTTTCAAGTTCAACTTGAAACATAGCATTTGGTAATTTTTCAATAACTGTACCTTCAATTTCAACGACATCAGTTTTCGACATTCCAATTCTCCTTTCCCTTGGAGGATTTCACCCCCGTTCACTTGGAGGATTTCGCCTCCGTTGTGCAAATTTCACAGCCTCAACAATTTGATAGCCCTCTTAATCTCCTCATCCCTTATTGTCTTCTTAATTATCTTATTCTCTAAGGTCGAAACCGGCAAATCAATCATTTTGACATGCTTTTTTTTTTTCTTTTTCATATTGTTTAGTGTTCTAATACTGCCGTCCACTAAATATACATATTCACTGTCTATCTGAAATATTACATAACATTTACCATAGTCGTGCCCTGATGTTGATGCTACATAACTTCCGACTTTCAACTCATTCATTGAAATTGGCCTTTCTTAGGTCGTTTAAACAAATGTTTTCATCCTTTGGATAGGGTAAACAACTCAGGGTCACCATTTGTAATAAGTATTGTATTCTCATAGTGGGCTGAAAGAGATCCGTCATCGGTAACCACCGTCCAGTCGTCATCCTCCCAATATACATCATACCTTCCGGCATTTACCATCGGCTCTATCGCTAGGGTCATCCCTGCTTCAAGCCTTGGTCCTCTGCGTTTCTGGGCAAAATTAGGTATCTGCGGCTCTTCGTGAAGATTTCTTCCGATGCCATGTCCTACCAGCTCCCTTACTATGGAATAACCATGTTCCTCAACATATTTTTGGATTGCCTCCGATATTTCATTGAGATGATGACCGGCGCGAGCAAATTTAATGCCTTCGTAAAAGCTCTGCTCAGTAACCTCAATCAAACGTCCGGCATCTTTCGTTATATCACCGACAGCGACGGTACGAGCTGCATCTGAATGAAACCCTTTGTAAATCACGCCACAGTCCAGACTTACAATATCCCCGCCTCGAAGAATACGGCTTTTGTTTGGAATACCATGTACAACTTCTTTGTTTATCGAAACACAGATAGAAGCCGGAAACCCATTATAGTTCAGAAAGGAAGGAATGCAGTCATATCCTTTGATTATTTCATTGCACTTTTTATCTATATCCAGAGTGGAAATTCCGGGAGCAATCATTCCAATAATCTCATCCAGAACCTTTGCTAAAATCCTTCCGGACTCACGCATCAGTTCAATTTCCTTCTCTGATTTTATACTGATAGGCATATCACATCTTCCTTTTCTTTCACACAATCAATGTAATCCACAGATTTCATTCATTACGCTTCCACTATTTTAACAATTTCTTTAAATATATTTTCCAGACCTATAGAACCATCAATTGATTTTAATATGCCCTTAGCCTGATAATATTCAATCAATGGCTGAGTCTGATCATGATATACCTTTAACCGCTTCTCAACTGTCTCAGGCTTATCGTCGTCACGAAGAATCAGGTTTGCACCGCATACGTCGCAGATGCCTTCCTTCTTAGGAGGAACGGACTTAACATGATAGGTTGCACCACAACCTACACAAGCTCTTCTTCCGGACATACGGCTTATAATCTCAGCATCTGTGACATCAACATCAATTGCATATTCCACAGCATCGCCATTCTTAGCAAGTGCCTCATCAAGTTCCTTAGCCTGAGGTATGGTTCTTGGAAATCCATCCAGTACATAACCTTTTTCGCAATCAGATTTCTTAAAGCGGTCAACAACCAAACAAACTACAAGCTCATCGGGTACCAATAAACCTTGATCCATATATACCTTAGCCTTTGCACCAAGCTCAGTTCCGTTCTTAATATTAGCACGGAAAATATCTCCGGTAGAAATGTGCGGAATGCCGTATTTTGTAGCCAATTTCTTAGCCTGTGTACCTTTTCCGGCACCAGGTGCTCCCAACATAATTATCTTCATGAAAACCTCCATTTAATAATCAGAAATATTAGATCATTACCACTATATTCCTATCGAAATTATTGTCCAATAATCCTGTGTTCATACATTATTCCGTAATAAACACCAGAGCGGATGCCGCAAAACACCCATTTCTGAGGTTTTGCAACATCCGTCTGAATATCATGTAAAAGATTAATCGTTCAGGAAGCCCTTGTAATGGCGAACCAGTAATTGAGATTCAATCTGCTTAATTGTCTCAACAATTACGCCGACTATAATGATAACCGAGGTTCCGCTGAAGCTAACGTCAGCATTGAATGCTCCTGAGAAAACGATAGGTAATGATGCTGCAAGTGTTAAGCCGATTGCTCCGATAAATACAATGTAATTAAGTACTTTTGTTAAGTACTCGGTGGTTGGCTTACCCGGGCGAATACCCGGAATAAATCCACCTTGCTTCTTGATGTTATTGGATACTTCAATCGGATTAAATGTTATTGAAGTATAAAAATATGCAAAGAAAATAGTTAATACTACATAGATGATAAAACCTAATGTGTACTTAAAGTCTCCAAAGCTCTTAAAATTAAACCAGTCATTCTGATTAAGCAACATAAGAACCTTCGGCCAGAAATATTCTCTGGCCGGTTTCACTTGTAAGAAACCTGCTATGATAATAGGAAAGGTCATAAGTGAGTTGGAGAAAATAACGGGGATTACACCGGCTGTATTAACCTTAAGAGGAATATTTGAGGTTTGTCCACCTACCGCTTTTCTTCCCACAACCTTCTTTGCATACGTAACAGGAATTTTCCTTACAGCACCCTGTAATACTATTACATATATAATGGTTCCTACTGTGAGACCTAAAATCACAAAGATACCAACAATTGCATTGATAACGGGTTTACCTATAATGTGAGACTGGAATAAAGTGATAAAATCACTTGGTAATCTGGATATAATGTTAATGGCAAGAATAATGGAAATACCATTACCTACACCACTCTCTGTAATTCTTTCACCAATCCACATAAGCAACGTGGAGCCTGCAGTAAACGAAGCAATAACAATCACTACAGTTGAGAAATCAAACTTATCAAGTACGCCCTGAGTACCAAAGCCGATTACCATGGCTGTGGCTTCGATTACGGATAACGCAACCGTCAGATATCTCGTGATTTCATTCATTTTCTTTCTGCCTTCTTCGCCTTCTTTATGCATTTCTTCCAGCTTAGGGATAGCAATTGTCAATAACTGTATAATGATCGATGCAGAGATATAAGGCGTAATGCTAAGTGCGAAGATTGACATCTTACGAAATGAACCACCGGTTATGCTGTTAAGAAAACTGAAAGCATCAGCACTAAACCATTCATCCATTGCTGCACTGCCTATACCTGGTGTTGGGAGCAGTGTTCCTAGTCTTACTACCAGAAGAGCTATAAAAGTGTAAATCAATCTTTTTCTAATATCCTTAACTTTAAAAGCATTCCGTAGCGTACTAAACATTATACCACCTCAGCATTTCCACCAAGAGCTTGTATCTTCTCGACAGCGCCTGCACTGAATGCATTTACCTTAACGTCAAGCTTCTTAGTAAGTTCTCCGTTTCCAAGGATCTTAACTCCATCCTTAGGGTTCTTGATAATCCCTACTACTATTAAAGATTCAACTGTTACTACAGCACCGTCTTCAAATCTATTTAATTCGTCCACGTTAATTGCTATGATTTCTTGAGTATTTCTGTTAGTGAACCCACGCTTAGGAATTCGTCTGTATAAGGGCATCTGACCGCCTTCAAAACCGACTCTTGGAGCTCCTGAACGAGCTTTCTGACCTTTATGTCCCTTACCGGCAGTCTTGCCGTTGCCTGAACCATGGCCACGTCCTCTTCTGAAATTATCGTTCTGTTTGGAACCGGCTGACGGTCTCAATTCTGATAAATTCATGTCATTACACCTCCTTTTTCAGTAATTATATTTCCTCAACCTTAACTAAGTGTTTAACCTGCCCGATTTGTCCTCTAACACAAGCATTATCCGGTAATTCAACGGTCCAATTAGGTTTCTTTAGGCCCAATGCCTCAACGGTTGCTCTGTGCTTCGGAATGGAACCGATCGTAGATTTCACCAATGTAATTTTTAATTTACCTGCCATTTCTGACACCTCCATTTTTGTACAGGATGAATTGTAAAGCAACCCATCAAGAATAATTACGATTCCGTTCTATAAAAGCCGCTCTACCGGAATACCACGAAGCCTAGCTACTTCCTCAGGAGTCTTTAATTGGCTTAATCCTTCAATAGTAGCAAGAACTACGTTCTGCTTATTATTGGAACCAAGTGATTTTGTACGGATATTCTTGAACCCTGCAAGCTCAAGTACGTTACGTGCAGGTCCACCTGCGATAATACCGGTACCTTCAGGAGCACGTTTAAGGAGTACAGTAGAACTGCCGAATTTACCGATAAAATCGTGCGGTACACTGCCGTTCTCGTCAATCGGAAGACTGATTAGTTTTTTTACTGCATCTTCTTTTCCCTTACGGATTGCTTCAGGAATTTCAGTTGCTTTACCTAAACCAGCTCCAACGTGTCCGTTCTTATCACCAACGACTACCAATGCTGTAAATCTAAAGTTACGTCCACCTTTTACAACCTTGGTTACACGTTTGATTGATACTACTTTATCTTCTAATTCTAATTGACTGGTATCAACGATTGTACGTTTCATGTTTTTCCTCCTTGCCTAGAATTCCAGACCAGCTTCTCTAGCTGCATCTGCGAGTGCCTTAATCTTTCCCTGATATATGAAGCCACCTCTGTCAAAGACAACAGCCTTAATACCTTTTTCCACAGCTTTCTTTGCGATTACTGTGCCTAAATATGCGGCTGCCGCTACGTCGTTCGTTTTTGAAAGCTCGGCTTTAACATCCTTCTCAAGAGTTGAAGCTGCTACCAAAGTACTTCCGATGGTATCATCAATGATCTGAGCATATATTTGATTGTTGCTTCTAAATACGGCTAAACGCGGTCTCTCAGGAGTACCTGTGAAACGATTACGTATTTTTAAATGTTTCTTTACACGAATTTCGGTTTTTGATTTTTTACTAATCATATGATTTCACTCCTCCTCTATTTCTTACCGGTCTTACCAACCTTACGTCTGATCACTTCATCTGAATACTTAATTCCTTTACCCTTGTAAGGCTCCGGCTCTCTCTTAGCTCTGATTTCAGCAGCAAATTGACCAACCTTTTCTTTATCAATACCCTTAACTATAATCTTGTTCTGACCCTCAAGAGTTGATTCAAGTCCTTCGGGATCAACCATAACTACCGGATGTGAGTAACCAAGTGTTAATGTTAACTCTTTACCGGACTTTGCAGCTCTGTAACCAACACCGTTGATTTCAAGAGTTTTCTCATAACCTGCTGTTACACCGATTACCATATTTGCAATTAATGTTCTTGTAAGACCATGTAATGCCTTAAATTTCTTCAAATCATTTGGTCTTGTAACAACTATTTCAGCACTATCTACCTTAATATCCATTTCTGCGGGTAATACTCTCTCAAGAGTTCCCTTGGGACCTTTTACAGTCACCTTATTATTTTCTGCTACCGCCACAGTTACGCCTGTAGGTATAGCGATAGGCATTCTTCCTATTCGTGACATGCCCGCACCTCCTAATTATTTTTTCGATAAATGAATCGACTTCCAATTCATTTATAATACTTTTGACAAATGAATTGGTGTTTGCAATTAATTTGTAATGCCTATTATTGTATGTTGATTAGTCTTTTTCATAGGCCCGGACTACGTTGTCAATCTGCATCGGCTTCATCGATTACCAGATGAATGCTAAAACTTCTCCGCCAACGTTTGCATCTCTTGCTTCTCTATCGGTTACTACGCCTTTATTTGTAGAAATGATAGCTACTCCTAAGCCTCCAAGTACTTTCGGCATATTCTCAGTATTAGCATATACACGAAGACCGGGCTTGGAAATTCTCTTAAGACCTGTAATGATCTTAACGTTTTTATCTTTACCATATTTTAATGTGATATGGATTGTCTTAAAGTTTTCAACTTCTTCGATTTCAAACTTCTTAATGTAACCTTCCTTAAGAAGAATATCGGCAATAGCAATTTTCATCTTAGAAGCAGGAATGTCTACTGTATCGTGTTTCGCAGTATTTGCATTACGAATTCTTGTAAGCATATCTGCAATGGGATCACTCATTGTCATTTCGTTTGCCTCCTTTCTTAACTCTTACCAGCTAGCTTTTCTAACGCCTGGTATCTGACCTTTGTACGCTAATTCACGAAAACAAATTCTGCAGATTCCGTATTTTCTTAAATATGCATGCGGACGACCACAAATTCTGCAACGGCTGTATTCTCTAGTGGAGAATTTCTGCGTACGTTGTTGTTTCACTTTCATTGACGTTTTAGCCATGGAAATACCTCCTCTATTTTCTAAATGGCATACCAAATAATGTTAACAGTTCGCGTGCCTCTTCATCTGTCTTAGCAGTGGTAACGAAGATGATATCCATACCTCTTACCTTATCTACCTTGTCATACTCGATTTCTGGGAAAATTAACTGCTCTTTGATACCAAGGGAATAATTTCCTCTGCCGTCAAATGCATTCGGATTTACACCTCTAAAGTCACGTACTCGGGGTAACGATAAGTTAATCAAACGATCAGCGAACTCATACATCTTGCTGCCTCTGAGTGTAACCTTACATCCGATTGCCATACCCTCTCTAAGCTTGAAGTTAGCAATGGATTTCTTTGCCTTAGTAACAACGGGCTTTTGACCTGCAATAATTTCCATATCCTTGATTGCTGTCTCTAAAACCTTTGCGTTGTCTTTTGCTTCTCCAACACCCATGTTGATGACGATTTTATCAATCTTCGGCACTTCCATAACGTTCTTATATCCGAACTTCTTTGTCATGCCGGCTACTATATCATTTAAATAAAAATCTTTTAGTCTAGCCAACTTAAATGACCTCCTCTCTGAATTAATCTATTACATCGCCGGTTGTTTTTGCTACACGTACTTTCTTAGGGCCCTTCTTGGTCTCGATGGTTGTAAAACCAATCCTAGTAGGCTTACCCTTATGAACATACATTACGTTAGATACATCTATCGGCGCCTCCTGATGGATAATTCCACCCTTCGGATACTTCTGGCTTGCTTTGGCATGCTTGGATACTGTGTTAACACCTTCAACTAATACTTTACCATCAGTCACAGCGATAACCTTACCTACTTTATCTTTATCCTTGCCTGCGATAACCTTAACGTTATCATTTTTCTTAATCTTGTTCGTTGCCACTTGTTGACACCTCCCTATAATACTTCTGGTGCTAGAGAAACGATTTTCATAAATTGTTTCTCTCTCAATTCTCTCGCTACCGGTCCAAAGATACGGGTTCCTTTCGGATTCTTATCCTCTTTAATTATAACGGCAGCATTCTCATCAAATCTAATATAAGAACCATCTTTACGACGTGCTCCTTTAACGGTACGGACAACAACAGCTTTCACTACATCGCCCTTTTTAACAACTCCGCCTGGTGTTGCATCTTTAACCGCAGCAACAATGATATCACCTATATTAGCATATCTTCTGGTTGATCCGCCTAATACTCTGATGCATAATAATTCTTTAGCACCGGTATTATCGGCAACTCTAAGTCTGGATTCAGCTTGTATCATGATAATACTCCTTTCAGAAATATAGCAAAGAATTCAAGTCTTTTGAATTCTTTATGAATTCCGGCTTTCGGATTCAATTGAAATTGAAACATCAGCGACCTGATTATGTCCGGGCTATTTTGCCTTCTCTATGATTTCTACAAGTCTCCATCTCTTATCCTTCGATAAGGGCCTTGTTTCCATAACCTTTACTCTATCTCCGATGTTGCACTCATTGTTCTCATCATGAGCCTTCAGTTTGTAGGTTCTTTTAATGATCTTTCCATACAAAGGATGCTTCACATTGTCAACAACAGCAACTACAACTGTTTTATCCATCTTGTCGCTTACTACTTTGCCGATACGAACTTTTCTTAAATTTCTCTCCACAACGATACTCCTTTCCATAAACATGATTCATGAACCGCTCTGCGAAAAGCACATTCCGCGCTCTTTGCCAAGTTAAGAATGATTTGCTCTTAACTTTGAGAAGCCTTAGAAAGTTCAGAGATTACTGTCTGAATTCTTGCGATATTTTTTCTAACTTCTTTTATTCTGCTTGTGTTATCCAACTGGTTCGTAGCATTCTGAAACCTTAAATTAAAAAGTTCCTTTTTCGCAGCTACTAATTCATTGTTTAACTCAACCGATGTTTTTTCCTTTAATTCTTCCACATACTTATCAATTTTCACTGTTTTCACCGCCTTCTAAGTCTGCACGGGATACAATTTTGCATTTAACCGGCAATTTATGCATAGCAAGACGCAATGCTTCTCTTGCTGTCTCTTCAGGAATTCCTGCTATTTCAAACATTACACGGCCCGGCTTTACAACAGCAACCCAGTACTCTAAGGAACCTTTACCGGAACCCATTCGAGTTTCAGCCGGCTTTGTTGTGACAGGGTGGTCAGGGAATATTTTAATAAATACTTTTCCGCCACGCTTTGTAAAGCGGGTCATTGCAATACGGGCAGCTTCAATTTGGTTTGATTTAATCCATGCCGGCTCTAAGGATACAAGGCCAAATTCACCCTGGTTAACTGTATTGCCTCTACATATTTTTCCGGCCATACTACCGCGGAATTGCTTACGGCGTTTTACTCTCTTAGGCATTAACATTTATTTGTCGCTCCCTTCTGTTTTAGCTCCTTTAACAGGAAGCACTTCACCGAGATAAATCCAAACCTTAACACCCAACTTACCGAATGTGGTATTCGCCTCGGCAAAACCATAATCAATGTTCGCACGTAAGGTCTGTAACGGAATAGTTCCGTCACTATAGAATTCTGTACGAGCCATATCAGCACCACCCAGACGTCCTGCAACAGCTGTTTTAATACCCTTTGCACCGGATTTCATGGTTCTTGCCATAGTAGACTTCATAGCTCTTCTAAATGAAATACGATTCTCAAGCTGAGTAGCAATGTTCTCAGCAACTAGCTGAGCATTGAGATCAGGTCTCTTGATTTCTTTGATTTCCAGATTGATTTTCTTAGTTGAATACTGCTCAATCTGTCTCTTTAAATTCTCAATTTCTGCTCCAGCCTTACCGATTACGACACCGGGCTTTGCAGTAAAGATTATTATTTTCAAACGGTCTGATGCTCTTTCAATTTCAATCTTTGAAATTGCAGCGCTGTAAAGCTTCTTTTTCAAGAATTTTCTAATGTTGTAATCTTCAACAAGATTATCAGCAAAATCGCTTTCCGCATACCATCTGGAATCCCAATCCATGATAACTCCGACTCTTAAGCCATGAGGATTAACCTTTTGTCCCATTATTGCCCTCCTTATCTCTCATCAAGCACTACTGTAATATGACACATTCTCTTCTCAATACGATAAGCTGTGCCACGTGCTCTAGGTCTAATTCTTTTCATAATCGGTCCCTGGTTAGCATAACATTCATCAATGTAGAGCTTCGCAGTATCCATATTTTTAACTTCAGCATTCGCAATAGCTGATTTTAGTAGTTTTTCGATTACAGATGATGCGTATCTTGGGCTGTAAGCCAAAATACCAAGCGCTGTCTGTGCATCTTTTCCACGAATAGCGTCCAAAACAAAACAAGCCTTTTGAACTGAAATTCTTGCAAAACTTATCTTTGCACTAGCTCTGTTATCCTTCTGCTCATTTCTCTCTCTTTTTATCTGGGATCTATGTCCTTTCGCCATGGATAGAACCTCCTTCCATTACCTGCTTACGCATTATTTTCTTGTCTTCTTTTCGTCTTTTCCATGTCCTCTATAGGTTCTGGTAGCGACAAACTCACCAAGCTTATGTCCAACCATATCTTCAGTTACATATACCGGAACATGTCTTCTACCATCATGAACCGCGATTGTGTGTCCAACCATCTGAGGGAAAATAGTAGAACGGCGTGACCAAGTCTTGATAACTGTCTTATCTCCGGACTGGTTTAACGCGTCAACTTTTTTCAACAAATGATCATCCGCAAATGGTCCCTTTTTCAGTGAACGACCCATGTATTCTAACCTCCTTAGAAATCTTGACAATTGAATTCTCGATGTAATTCAATTGTATACATCATATAGAAACTATAAATTAATTTATACTGTTAGATAATTCATATGGTTTCATATAATTATTTAACCGCTTTACCGTCTCTTCTTCTAACAATCATTTTATTGGAATGTTTGTTATGCTTTCTTGTCTTATAACCAAGTGCAGGTTTACCCCAAGGTGTAACAGGACCGGGACGACCAATACCTGTCTTACCTTCACCACCACCGTGAGGATGGTCGTTCGGGTTCATTACAGAACCACGTACTGTAGGCCTAATACCCATATGACGTTTACGTCCTGCTTTACCTATATTGATAAGCTCATGATCAATATTACCAACCTGGCCAATCGTAGCTCTGCAGATAATCGGAACCAGTCTCATTTCGCCGCTGGGAAGTCTGAGTGTAGCATGTTTGCCTTCCTTAGCCATAAGCTGTGCTGAATTTCCTGCCGAACGTACTAACTGTGCTCCCTTGCCGGGATACAACTCAATGTTATGAATCTGTGTACCTACCGGAATCTTCTCAAGTGGTATACAGTTTCCAACTCTTACCTCGGCTGTTTCACCGTTCATAAGCTTAGTACCTACGGTAAGACCGTACGGAGCAAGGATATAAGCCTTTTCTCCATCAACATAATTGATTAATGCGATATTGGCTGTTCTGTTAGGATCATACTCGATGCTGATAACAGTTGCCGGAATACCATCTTTTCTTCTCTTAAAATCGATAATTCTATATTTTCTTCTAGAACCACCACCCTGGTGCCTTACTGTGATTTTACCCTGATTGTTACGGCCTGCATTCTTATTTATGGAAACAACCAATGATTTCTCAGGCTTTGTTGCAGTAATCTCTGCAAAATCAGAACCAGTCATGTGTCTTCTGGAAGGTGTATATGGGTTAAATGTTTTAATTCCCATGTTTTGCACTCCTTTCAAAATAATGAATAGTGAATCGTAATATATCTCTTATCTTCACGTCTTCATCTGATGTTTGTATCTTCTGCTTATTCTTACAGACCGGAGAAAATCTCGATCTCTGCACTGTCAGCTGATAATTGGATAATTGCTTTCTTAATCTTAGAGGTCTTGCCGGAAGTAGCTCCACGTCTGCGAGTCTTTCCATCCATATTAATCGTATTAACACGTGCTACTTTTGCGCCAACGAACATTTTCTCAACTGCTTCCTTGATCTGGTTCTTATTAGCATCAGGATGAACAGAAAATGTATATTTCTTCTCACCCAGACCGCTCATGCTCTTCTCAGAAACCAACGGCTTAAGGATTACATCATAATATTTTAAATTTGCCATTATGCGTACACCTCCTCGATCTTAGCTATAGCATCCTTTGTCAATACCAAGGTATCATACTTTAAGATGTCATATACATTAATGGAGTTCGATAATACTGTTCTTACTTTAGGAAGATTTCTTGCAGAAAGCTGTACATTATCATTCTTCTGATCAAGAATTACAAGTGCTTTCTCTACCTTTAAGTTATCAAGTACTGTCTTCATCTTCTTTGTCTTAATCTCATCAAAGTTTAAATCATCGAGTACAAAGAACTTGGACTCATTCACTCTTGAGGTTAAAGCGGATTTGATTGCAAGTGCTTTTTCCTTCTTATTCATCTTGAAGGAATAATCTCTCGGCTTGGGAGCAAATACAACGCCGCCGCCCTTCCACTGAGGAGATCTGGTTGAACCCTGTCTTGCATGACCGGTTCCCTTCTGTCTCCAAGGCTTCTTTCCGCCGCCGCTTACTTCAGCGCGCGTCTTAGCGCTCTGTGTTCCCTGACGTTTGTTTGCAAGCTGCAAAACAACTGCCATATGAACTAAATGATCATTTATTTCTACTCCGAAGACTGCGTCACTAAGCTCTAAGCTGCCAACTTCCTTGCCTTCGATATTATAAATTTTTACATTTGCCATTTATGCTTCCTCCTTTCTTAAAGCTTATTTACCAGCTTTAACTGTCTCCTTCAGCATTACTAAAGATTTCTTCGGTCCGGGTACTGCCCCTTTAATAAGGATCAGGTTCTTGTCCGAATCAATCCTTACAACTTCAAGATTTTGTACTGTAACCCTTACATGGCCCATGTGTCCAGGCATATGCTTACCCTTAAATACTCTACCGGGTGTGGTTGCAGCACCATTGGATCCTGCATGTCTGTGGAACTTGGAACCGTGCTTCATAGGTCCTCTTGATAAATTATGTCTCTTAATCGCACCCTGAAAACCTTTTCCCTTTGATGTAGCAGTTGCATCTATTCTGTCACCTTCTGTGAAGATGTCAGCCTTGATTTCCTGTCCAACCTTATAATCAGATGCATTGTCAAATCTGAATTCTCTTAAAAATCTTTTATTCGCAACACCCGCTTTTGCAAAGTGTCCTTTTCTCGGCTTATTTACCAGAGTTTCTCTGATATCGCCAAAACCAACCTGTACTGCTTCGTATCCGTCGTTATCAACTGTCTTAACTTGGGTAACGAAGAGCGGACCGGCCTGAAGTACAGTTACCGGAACAAGTACTCCGTTTTCAGCGAAAACCTGAGTCATGCCGATTTTTGTTGCCAAAATCGCTTTCTTCATTTCTTTACCTCCTGTTTAATCTACAGCGGATTACACATAATGTGCAATCATCCTAGATGGCCATATACTATCATATATTAACCCTAAGGATTTCTTCTTCGTAATTTTTGTCTTTCCATGATGTCAATCATTCACACTATGATGCATTATTTCATCGCAGATGAAATATTTACTTCATCTTAATGTCAATGTACACACCAGCAGGCATTTCCAATCTGGATAATGCATCCACAGTCTTCTGTGTTGGTGTGATGATGTCAATTAATCTCTTATGTGTTCTTTGTTCAAACTGCTCTCTGGAGTCCTTATACTTGTGTACCGCTCTCAGAATAGTGATGATTTCCTTCTTCGTCGGCAACGGAACAGGTCCACTCACCTTTGATCCTGTCTTCTTAACAGTATCAATAATCTTACCTGCAGATTGATCGATTAAATGATGATCATACGCCTTTAATGTGATTCTCATTACTTGACTTGCCATAAAAAAAGCCGCCTCCTTTTCGCACTTAACTTCAGTACGACAAGTGGTGACTGTACACTCATCCGTGTGTATCTTCATCGTTCGTACAAAAAATCCGTTTTTCGCGGACTATTACTTACAAATCATTGCTGATCTGTAGGTCTGTATTCCCTATGAAATTATTCACACGTTTTATCTGCCCTGTGGCAGAACATTGTTTTGTACAGTGACTTGTCGCCAGTTTCATAACTTGACCTTCGCTCCACGGAAAACCTGTCGGTTATAACGACAGCAACCTCACGCTTCAACGCTATCAATGTCACAACATTGGTAATTATACACCATTGTCTTCGGCATTGCAAGCACTATTTTAAGTTTTTTGGTAGGCGTTTTTTGGTAGGCCGTTTTTATCTCGGTTATTAATATTCCTGGGAATAATTACCATAATGTTTTAATAATATTCCGTTTTATGGAGTATATTTTCAACTCTAAACATGGTTATTATTACCTGAATCATTTGTATTTATGTATTACATTTTTATATTTTACAATACATTTCATGAAACAAAGTGATTTCTTAATCCAACACAGGCGCTTAGACGTTATACTACGTACCGAATGCAATACCACCTTACAGACTTATAATAATACCCCTTTCTGCACAAGTATCTACAGAAAGGGGTATTACATATTCTATACCGTTGGTTCAGAATCAAGGGATAAGAAACATTTACTTCTTCGAAATACCAGACATCCTCCAACGCCAATTAAGGCGATGCACAGATATAACAGTGCAATTCCGCTGCCCTTACTGTCCCCTACAAGAAGAAACCAGTAATCGCGCAAGGGAGATGGCCGCTTTATATAAGGAATGAATACCTTGTCGGCCAATATTCCCCCCAGCAGATTTCCTACCGGTATTGAGGTATACTGTAGTGTATTCCTAGCAGCAAATATCTTGCCCTGTAAATCATAAGGAATTCTGGTTCGCATAATATAATCCGTGTTGGCAACCAATACCGGTATCAGCAGATTTCCTACAAATACCGCAAAGGACCATACATAGTAATTACGCCCAATTCCCAGAAGTCCGTTGCAGATTAGGAAAGAAAAAATCATGATATTTATTATTAGAGGTATTCGCTTCTTCTGATTTGATATTCTCGTAACGAGAAAACTTCCTACAAGTCCCGCTATACTGATCATACTACTAACAATTCCAAGCTGTATTTCATTATTATCATTACGTGAAAGCACCATTGGTGCCAAATTCGTGTTATAGATTGCAGCAATCAGATTGACAAATGCCATGAACAGAATCAGTCGGAATATATTCCGGCGTCTGATCAGATATTTGATACCGAAAATACACTGTTCAAAAAGGCTTCTCTTATCCTCTGTCTGCCTGATCGGTTCCTGCAACCTTACAAGGAATGCTAAGGTTACAAATGCAAACACAAAGGTTGACAAATCAAGGATCACAATAACCTTCAGTCCACATATGGCATATAAGGAAGTTGAGACAACCGGCGCCAATATTCCCATAAAGGAGGAACAAAAGGTTCGAAGACCGCTCGTCTTCATATAATTGTCCTTAGAGACTATCAGCGTTAATGCCACGTCAGATGCAGGATTTTGAAATGCCTCCGTAAGTCCCAGCATGAAATTAACAACATAAAGATATTCCAGCCTCATAGAGTCGGTAAACAGCATAATCACGATACTGAGAGAAAATACAGCCGCAATCGTATCCGAAACCAGCATGATCTTCTTCTTATTCCAGTTGTCACTGATGCTTCCGGCAAGAAAGCTAAATAGAACCCTTGGTAACAGGTAGCATACGGAAAGCAGGGACATTGATAGAACCGATCCGCTCCGTGCATATGACCACAGGATCAGGCCATAGCCTGTAAGCTTACTGCCAAATTCAGATACAAATTGTCCTAGTATAAATACATAAAAATTACTTGATTCATTTTTCATTATTGATTTCATTTTAACCTTACTCCTTTTTCAATAGAGCTCATATTGAAAAATGCAAAGTCAAAATAGATAGCGGTTACTCCATGCAAGTTCTACCTATATGACTTTGCATGGAGCTATTACAATGCACAGTTTCATCCCATCTTCCTCCTATTTGTATGACTACATTATTGTTCTTTTCTCTCCCATCTGCCCGATGCCCCGCATGGTAATACCAATCCATTCTCCGATACCGGAAGTCCAATCTCATCAGCATTTACACTACCGCCGAATTTTGATGCAATTTCCGTGGAAAGCATATAGGATAATACACCTGCTTGTAATCCCGTAGTATACGAATTAATAAGGAAAAATAACGGTTCATCGCTAAGTAGCTTCGTACAAAGTTGAAGAAACGGATGAATACTGTCCTCTATCTTCCATATCTCACCCTTAGGTCCTCTGCCGTAGGAAGGGGGGTCCATGATGATTGCATCATATTTACTTTCCCTTCGTATCTCACGTTCAACAAATTTGGTGCAATCGTCTACGATATATCGGATCGGCGCTTCACTAAGCCCCGATGCTACTGCATTTTCCCTCGCCCAGGTAACCATTCCCTTCGAGGCGTCAACATGTGTGACAACCGCTCCGGCCTTGGCTGCTGCAAGCGTGGCTCCTCCGGTATAGGCAAACAGGTTCAGCACTTTGA
>WSSedL1CaDRAFT_10001030_pt1 | contig 17650 bp, 12 predicted proteins | sample WetSurSL1Cattail_FD_9464 | JGI IMG/M metagenome (IMG submission 9464)
GGCTCAAGGCCGGACGTTAAATATTACGGTCTGCGCGGGCTGACAAGCTGCCGCTGGCTGTTTGACCCGACGGGAACCGGAAAGAGCTTTATGGGGAACGACAGTAAAATCAGTGCGCCCGCTATGCCGGGCTGGACTTTCTACGCCACGCAGAACGGCTTCGATATTTACCAGAATGATTATTATATCCCGATGGGGTTCAGTTATGACTACTACATTACGCGCACGGAATATGATAAAACGGATAAGGAAACCCGCAATCTGCTCCTGCTCAAGACCATGGTGATTGCAGACAGCGATGTAAGCAAATACGCTGGAGTTCTCAAGCACTACGACGACTACGCCGGTTTTGAGGCCACGCAGGAGGAATATTTTAAAAACTGCCTTGACCGCAAGTCGATGGCCTGCTCGGACTTTGACCGCGGCAACAGCAGCTTTACCGCCAAAATAACCGCCGACAAGGAACGCCTGGTGTTTTTCAGTGTTCCGTGGGAAGGTGGCTGGAGCGCCACAGTCAACGGCAAATCAGCGGACATCGTGAAAGTGAATGTCGGATTTATGGCGGTTAAAGTACCGTCCGGCACTTCAACCATCCAATTCAGCTACACGACCCCGGGTCTCAAATTAGGTGCGCTGGCTTCACTGGGCGGCGTGGTGCTGTTCGCGGTCTATTATTTTGTAACGCGCCGTTACGATAAAAAGTACCGAAAAAAGAGAAAAATATTCAGGGTAAAACAAATCCTACGCAGCAATCATCACGACGGCGAAACCGGGGAGCCGCAGTAATTAAGAAAATAAATTAATTTTTGGAGGGCACTATGCCAACAGTTTATTTGGTGATCCCCTGCTATAATGAGGAAGACGTCTTGCCGGAAACGGTAAAACGCCTCAGCGTTAAGCTGAATTCCATGATTGAAACCGGACGAGCCGACCGCAAGAGCCGCATGCTCTTAGTGGATGACGGCAGTAAAGATAAGACATGGGAGATGATCAGCCGTTACAGTGACGAAAACGAACTGGTAAGCGGAATTAAGCTCGCGCACAACCGCGGGCATCAGAATGCGCTTTTGGCCGGACTGATGACCGCAAAGGAATCCTGTGACTGCGCCATCAGTCTGGACGCCGATTTACAGGATGACATTGAGGTGCTTGATCAGTTTGTCGATCAGTTTATTGACGGCTGCGATGTGGTCTACGGGGTGCGCAACAAACGGGAAACCGATACCTTTTTCAAACGCTTTACCGCACAGGGTTTTTATAAATTTATGCAGGTACTGGGCGTTGACCTCGTTTACAACCACGCGGATTACCGCCTGATGAGCCGCCGCGCGCTGGACGCGTTAAGCGAATACCGGGAAACAAACCTTTTTCTGCGGGGAATCGTGCCGCTCATCGGGTACCGCAGTGACTACGTGTATTATGACCGCCATGAGCGTTTTGCGGGAGAATCCAAGTATCCGCTCAGAAAGATGCTCTCGTTCGCACTGGACGGGATTACTTCATTCAGTGTAAAACCGCTGAAAATGATCTCTAATTTAGGGATATTCGTATCCGTTTTAAGTATCCTCGGCTTGCTCTACGCGCTCATTTCGTACTTTACCGGCAATGCCGTTTCGGGTTGGACAGCGACCATCTGTTCCATCTGGCTGCTCGGAGGAATCCAGCTTTTGTGTATTGGCGTGGTGGGCGGCTATGTCGGCAAACTCTACAGTGAAGTAAAAGCGCGGCCGCGTTACAAAATTGAAGAATTTAAAAAATAATAAAAACGGCGCCGGCTCAAATGAACCGGCGCTGTGTGATTTTAGAACTCATTTGACGCGTTTTTTCCTTACTGAGGGGGAAGAATCTTCCTGCCTGAGCAAAATGCGTGTTTCGCCGGGATTCAGGCTGACCAGCTTTGCGGAAATGCGTGGGTGCTTCAAGTCTTTGCGCACCATGTCGCGCAGTACCTGACCGCCGTTATACCCATGAATCACCTTGACCTCGACGACATCTTTCCCGGCACGGCTCAGCAACCGCTCCAAATAACGCCTGGCTTCCTTCGCGGTCATTCCGTGAATATTTACTTCAATACAGTTGCCGCACTTCATTTCCAGCATAATTCTTCTCCGGTCATCATAGTCAATTACTAACGGCGAATGGTAAAAATTTAAGGCCGCAATTGACTTTGTGAAATAATAATACCACTTAAACTATCGTATGATATTATACTATATTTTCAAGCCGATTACCATCGGATGAAGCCAACCATTCCGTAATTGTCTTTATAAAACGTATAGTCGACTAACTTTAAAAACGCCCTGATATTTGCGGNGATATTTTNCGTGATGCAAGGCGGACGACGAAGTCAGGCTAGCGCCTGACGAGGAGGACAACACAGCAGCGCGGAAAATAGACCGCAAAAATAGGGTGGTTTTGGAGTTAATCGACTATACATACAAAACGGGTGAAAAGACCACGCCTTTATGTTATAATAAAAAGAACGAGGGGGGACTGGCATGAAAGTTGTGGATCTACGCAATATTTTTCAACGCTGCAACGATGTATTAATTGAAATCAACGATCATTTCATCTATTATGCGGAAGAAAAAAAAGAAGAGGGACACAACAGCCTCTTTCTTCTTGAATACAATCGCGACACGCGCCGTGAGCGCATTATCACAAATTATTATTTGAGCAGCCCGACCTTCGTCCAGCACTTTTTCAGCTTTGCGGAGGATATCATTATTGTATTGGAGTCCGGCGAGAGCGAGGCGTGGATTCTGCGCCTTGATAAACACACGGGCGAGGAGAAAAATCTGGCTAAGCTGAACTTTATCGGAAGTTTTTCCGACTGCAAGGCGCTTGACGAAAGCCATGTAATCCTATATACCACCGAGAATGAACAACACAAGCGATTGTTCAGTGAATATAAAAAACTGACGGGGTTTGCCCGTGTTGCATATCTATATGATTTAGACGACGAGGCTTATTTCTACGTCCGTGACCCTCGCATCTGCGGTTCGGACAGCACAGGGTTGATTACCTATGAGGTCAACGGGGAACCTCAGCTTCTGGTGCTTCAGCCTCACGGCGATGAGGAAGAAAAAGAAAACAGCTACCGGAATATGCGCTGGGTTGGGGACGATATTAACGACAACATCTGGCTTTGCCCACTTTTTGATTTTATCGTTTCAGTCAAATCCGGTGAGGAGCGCGTGCCGCTCGAACTGATTTTGAGCGCAGGCACCTGCGGGTTGGTTCGTTTTGCCGGCATGGATGAAGAGAACCTTTATTTCAGGGCGAAATATTTTCCGACCGACGACCAGCGCCTGTGTGCCTGTGACAAACTGACAGGCAAAAAAACAGTTATGGCGGAGCTGAATTTGGGGCCGAACGAAAAAGCTGCCTCGTTCAGCATTGATATGGACGGCGCACGTGCGTACCGCATCACTGAAAGCGATGACGGCTATGAGGTTGACGGTGTGCTGAATTCAAGCATACACGCCAAGTACAGCAAAGAACTCGGCGAATTCAACACCTGTGTAGAAGACCGGTTCATCGTTGCACGTTATGTGCTTGCGGACGAAAACGACTCCTTTGAGTTCAACTCGATTTATGATGCGGAAACAGAAACCCAGAAAAGCTACGAGTGCAGCTGTGTAGTGAAGGACGGCACCGTGGTACTGTACTAATTATATCATTTAATGACTTTTTATGATCATGAACAAAAACACCGCTGAGAGAATTTCCCTCAGCGGTGTTTTGCATTCATTTTTGAAATTATTTGCTTGATGCCGCTGCTGCCGCAGATGCTGTTGCTGCAGTGGAAGCTGTAGCTGCGGCTTCGGAAGAGGCAACCGTCACAAACATAGACGGTTTATAGGAATCAAGGGCAGCCTGATTAAGTGTCACTTTGGTATATGCAGCCGATTCCTTATCCATCTCTTCGGAATACTCTGTACCCTTCATCTGGACGATTACGGAATCACGACCGCTGTCAGTGCTAAGCTGTGTTGCTGTTTTCTTTGTAATATCATTCTTCATGATGACGAAATAGGTGCCGGAAATTTCGGCTGATTTGACTTCGCCGGGTTTCATGCCTTGCAGAAGCGTTACAAATTCAGCAGGGTAAGAGGAAGATGTGCTAAGCACTGCGGTATCTGACTGCAACTGCTCGGTGGTTGCCTTGGAGGAACTCTTATAAGCGTCAGCGATCTGTTGCATCGTCTTTTTTCCGCTCTTGACATCCGCCGCATAAGCGTCGAATTCTTTTTTCACTGCGGCTGTTTCAGCAGCGGAGAGCGCTGTGGCATTGCCGCTGGCATCGGTCGTACTAAGCGGCTTATAAACGAATGAAAAATCAGTGTAGTTCTTTTCAAAATAAGTCTTCAAATCGGCGTCGGAAACTGCCTTAGGGCCGCCCTTACCGTAAGTTGCGGTGAAGATTTTCTGATATTTGGCATAATAATCCGAGTATGCAAGATTTAAAGAAGATTTTGAAATGCCATATTTTTCAAGAGTTGTTCCGTATTGCTCCCACGTGCTGTCAGTCGTATCGGAATTACTCTTCGTTTCGGCGTCGGTCAGAGTAAGCTTCAGCTCTTTCATTTTGTCATTTACAAGAAACAGCATTTTCGTGTAATTAAGCGCTTTTTCCTTAATCCAAGTTTCTGCGTTTTTGCCGTCAATCTGCTGATCAAGCACTGGCTTTGTGGTGTCTTTTACAGAAGATGACGCACTTTGGTATGCCGCGTATAAATAATAGATATACGCGCCAATCGGAGCGGTCAGGGTGTCGTTTTTCATCGCCCAGCTTTTGTCCGTGGAGCATGCGGTTACACTGACCATCATGACAACAGCCAGCAGGGCGGCGACAGCCCTTTTCAAAGATTTTACCATAGATACCTCCATACGCTTTTATGCGAATTAATTTTAAGGAAATCGTGAATTGTGCAAATTATTTTAACGTTAAATAAGAAATACTGGTTATAATTATACTCTTATCCAAACGTCTTGTCCAGCCTTCAAATTGATTGTTTGGTGAACATTGTGTGAAACACACAGCCGGTCTCTACGAATCCCGCTTTGCTTGATTGGGAGCGGATTTTTCCCGTTCCTTATCGATGATGGTTAAAAATTCGCTGAGTGTGTCAAGCGGGGTTGCGTCAGGCAGAATTTTTACGCTAAGATACGGTTTTGCTCCCGCATTCAGCATAACACGTGAACGCATGGATGCAATCAACGCACCCACCTGCTTCATATCGATTTGGTTCTTGTACAGCAGAAGAACCTCATTTTGCTGCTTGATCTCATAAATGCCCAGTTCTGAAGCAAGATTTCGCAGCAGTGCGACCTGAATCAGACCGTTTACGCTCTCCGGCGGCTCGCCGAAACGGTCAATCAGTTCATCGGTCACATCGAGCGCATCTTCACGGGCGCGGATGTCTGCAATGCGGCGGTAAATTTCAAGCCGCTGGCTGAGATTCTCGATGTAGCTTTCGGGAATGTGCGCCTGAATCTGCATATCCACAAGGCATTCCGCATCGTATTCTTGCGGCGTTTCGCCCTTTTCGCGGCTGATGGCCTCGGCAAGCAGATGCAGATACATATCGTAGCCGACCGCCTCCATGTGCCCGTGCTGTTCGCCGCCGAGGATGTTGCCCGCGCCGCGGATTTCAAGGTCGCGCATGGCAATTTTGAACCCGGAGCCGAACTCAGTGAATTCCCGGATTGCGGAAAGACGCTTCTGCGCAATTTCAGTCAGCACCTTGTTCGGGGTAAATGTCAGATACGCGTACGCGCGGCGGTTGGAACGACCCACGCGCCCACGAATCTGGTGAAGCTGGGAAAGTCCCATGTGGTCGGCATTTTCAATAACCAAAGTGTTGGCGTTCGGCACGTCAACCCCTGTTTCGATGATGGTGGTGCAGACAAGAACATCAATTTCATGCTCAATTAAGCGCCGCCACACCTCGGAAAGCTCCTGCTCCGTCATTTTGCCGTGACCAAATCCGATACGCGCCTCCGGAACCTCCTCCTGAAGCCGCGCGGCGGTGCGCTCAATACTTGCCACGTCATTGTGCAGATAATAAACCTGCCCTCCGCGCCGTAGTTCACGGCGGATGGCTTCCGCGATCAGACCGTTGTCATGCTCCAAAACATAGGTTTGGACGGGATGGCGGTCATGCGGCGCTTCGTCGATGACACTCATATCCCTGATACCGGAGAGCGCCATGTTGAGCGTGCGCGGAATCGGGGTTGCCGAGAGGGTAAGAACATCCACATTCTTGCACATGGATTTCAGCTTTTCCTTTTGCGCCACGCCAAACCGCTGTTCCTCATCAATCACAACCAATCCCAACTCGTGGAACTTCACATCCTTGGAAACAAGGCGGTGCGTGCCGACCACCATGTCGATTTCTCCGCGCTTAATGCGGCGGATGATCTCCTCCTGCTGCTTTGGGGTGCGAAAACGGGAAAGCAGCTCGATTTTGACGGGGAAGCCCTCCATGCGCTTTGTGATAGTCTGGTAGTGCTGCCACGCGAGAATCGTGGTGGGAACCAGCATGGCGCACTGCTTGGAATCGGTGATGCATTTGAACGCCGCGCGCAGAGCAACCTCCGTTTTTCCAAAACCGACATCGCCGCAAAGCAGCCTGTCCATCGGCGCTTCTATTTCCATATCGGCTTTGATTTCTTCGATGCAGCGGAGCTGGTCTTCCGTTTCGTCAAATTCAAAATGAGATTCAAAGTCATGCTGCCACTCATTGTCGAGCGGAAACGCATGTCCTTTCGCCTGCATGCGGTCGGCATACAGTTTAATCAGCTCCTTGGCCATATCCTTGACGGCGGAGCGCACCTTTGCTTTGGCTTTCTGCCATTCCGTACCGCCGAGGCGGTGAAGCTTAACCGAAGCGTCCTCGCGCGGGCCGATATATTTGGATACCATGTCCAACTGGGTGACAGGGACATAGAGCGTATCGCTTTTTGCGTATCTGACTTTAATATAGTCTTTGACAATGCCGTGCATATCAAGTTTATGAATCCCCTCAAACACGCCGATTCCGTGTGCCGAGTGCACAACGTAGTCGCCGGGAGTCAATTCGGCAAGGCTGTAAATCTCCTGGCTGTTCTTACTGCGTTTCGCCTTTTTAGCGGAGGCGGTAACCAGCCTGCCGTGCGTAATCAGCCCGAAAAACGCACCCGGATATTCCAGACCGGCAGACAGCGCGCCTTGCGTTACCACGACCGTGCCGCGCTCAATTTGATTCGGGCTTTCCACATAGACCGCGCTGATTCCCTGCGCCCGGAGGTCGGCGGCGGTTGTCATTGCGCTGCGTTCGTTGCCCGCAAGCACCACACAGGCCCATTTGTTCACCAACATGGCCTGTAAATCCTCTGTCAGAAGTTGAGTGCTGCCGCCCCAGACCGAAAGCTGGCGAACGGTCAGATTTAAAAGCGTCCGAATCGGGGTATCGTAGCTGCCGCGGACAAAGGTATCCATGTAAACCGCGCCGCCGCGCTCAAATTGATCCAGCGCATACACCCAGTCACCGCTGAAGGTGTCAAGCCCGCGGCAAAGCGTTCCTTCCGCAAGAAATTCCTTTACATCCTCGCCCCACTGCCAGAGCGTACTGCGCATGCGTTCCTTTGCTTTTGCAGGTTCGCTCACAAAAAGCAGTGTGCCGGGCTGCATATAATTAAATAAAGTGGCCGTTGTATCATAAATTAAGGAGATAAACTTATCCGCACAGCCCAGATGCAGGCCGGTTTCCAGTTTCTCCGCCTGCGCCGCCAGCACTTCCTTTGCCGCAGGAGCGGTCTTCCCGCGTAGGGAAGCCGCGTGCTTTGTGATTTTTTGAGCCAATAACGCGGGATTGTCGATTAATGTTTCAACGGAAGGCGCAAGCGTAATTTGCGGAATTGTTTCGGTGCGGCGCTGCGTTTCGAGGTCAAAGAGCGCAATGCTGTCAATCTCGTCGCCCCAGAACTCAATTCTCGCCGGGGAAGCCGCGTCGGGAGTGAAGATATCGAGAATCCCACCCCGCTGTGAAAACTGGCCGGTGCCGTCAATCTGCACCGCACGCTCATAGCCGCAGGCTGACAGCGCCTCAAGCACCTGCTGGATAGAAATAGTCTGCCCAGCCTTTAGGGTAATCGTACGCTTTTGCAGTTCCTCGGGCGGGATGGTATATTGCAGTGCAGCGTCCATACAGCACACCACTGCGGTACATTCGCCGCTTAAAATGCGCTCCAGCACTTGAATCCGCTGATGTTCATACTCGTGGCTGCTTCCGGCGGTGTCACGAAAATTGAAATCACGCACCGGGTAGAACAGGGGTTTCATTCCCATTGCGGCAAGATCGTCGCAAAAACGCTGTGCCTCGCTTTCGTCGCCGGCAACGACAAAAGCCCTGCGTTCCAAATTGGCGCAGAGCGAATAGATGATGTTTGCCTTGTGAATACCGGAAATTCCGGTTACCGCCGCGGGCAGCGCGGCACTTTTAACCGCCGCTTCCAGACTTTTGAATTCAGCAAGGCCGCTGATGGCGTTGGTGAGAAAATTCATTGCTTTCTCCAAGTCTTTTTAATGAACAACGGACAATCAGCAGTGAACAATTTCAGCGATTAACCGTGAGCTGTAAAGAAAAGATTCGTCTCCGCCCCTCTTCCTTGATAAAGAGAGATTATTTGCATGTGCTCCGCGGATTACCTCAATTGTTAATTATTCATTGTTAATTGTTAATTGTATTATTATATGCTTTTGGTTTATGAATTATATTTGTTCATCGCCTCTGCCGCTTTGTCCTCCACCATAAGCGCGACGGAAGAATTTGCGTGGTCGATGGCTTCATTGAGCGCCTTTTTCTCCTGCTCGGTGAATTTTGAGAGCACCCAGTCCGCCAAATCCCATTGTGGGCTTGGTTTGGCGCCTGTGCCGATTTTAATCCGTGCGAACGTATCTTTTCCACTGAGATAAATAATATTTTTCATGCCGTTTTGGCCGCCGTCGCTGCCCTTGAGACGAATTCTTATGTGCCCCGGTTCCAGCGAAATATCGTCAAACAGGATAATTACATTTTCCGGCGGAAGTTTATAGAAATTCATGGCCTCAGTCACACTCTGACCGCTGAGATTCATATAGGTGGAAGGCTTGAGCAGGAGCACTTTTTTCCCGCTGATAGACGCAAAGCCACTAAGCCCTTTGAATTTTATGCGGTCAACGGAAGCGCCCGCTTTTTCGGCGATATAGTCAAGCGCCATAAAGCCCGCGTTGTGACGCGTGCCCTCATACTTGCCGCCGGGGTTGCCAAGCCCGACAATGAGATATTCAACCGAACCCGCAGGCTCGGCGGTTTTTGCAAAAGGATTTTTTAACATAAGATACCTCTGTTTAAATCTATAAATCAATCCAAACGTCAATGAAAATCAAATGGAAATTTGACACAGCGCAGACCGATGGGGATACATTGAGGGTGCAGGGGGATTTTCTGGAACCCCCTCGCCGGGATTTGAAAATTCCCCTGCTCGGGCTTTGCATCCTTTCGACCGAAACCGAAAGGATGGGCCTGCCCGGCCTGAGGGCAAGACCCAATAATATATCAAATTATAACGTTTTATTTCAAAAAAACCATCCGCAGATGACAAAGAGGTTCGTTACTGCACGCTGAATAAAACGTTATAAATTGCGCTAATTGACAGCTTTGTCCTCATGCCGGACGGGCACTAACTTTCGGTCGCGTCCGAAAGTTAGCAAAGGACGCGCAAGGGGGATTTTTGATTCCCGACGGGAGGGTTCCATAAAATCCCCCTTGCATCCCCCCGGTATCCTCATCAGTCAGTATTATATCAATCATTGCTGCGCTTTTCATGGACGTTTAGCACCAAGGAAATTGTGACTATTTGTAGATAAAGGATTATGGCAGGTTAAAATACTTTTACCCCTGTCTTACCAGTCAAGATGCGCCTACGGCGGTCTTCGGCTTAATAAACAACAAGGAATGGGCGGGATAGACTACTTCTACCCCGCCTAACTATTCACTTTATAAAAACTTATCAGACAAACATGGGGGAAACCGGCTTGTCTTCATATATGCGCTCAATTGCCTCGGCAAAAAGCGGAGCAACCGGGAGAATCGTAAAGCTAGGGAGCATCTTCTCCTGAGAAAGTGGAATGGTATCAAGCAAAATAAGTTCCTTAATATTGCTGTTCTTAATGCGTTCAATGGCAGGGCCGGAAAGAACCGCGTGAGTTGCGCAGGCGATTACTTCTTTCGCTCCGCCCTTTTCCACAAGTGCCGAAGCCGCGTTGCAAAGCGTTCCGGCGGTATCGATCATATCATCAACAAGGATGATCTTTTTGCCTTTGACATCGCCGATAATGTTCATTACTTCGCAGACATTTGCTTTTTGACGGCGTTTATCCACAATGGCAAGCGGGCAGCCGATACGGGCCGCAAAGTTACGCGCCCGGGTAACGGAACCGAGGTCGGGGGATACAACACAGTAGTCCTCCGTGTCATCCCCGATGCGTTCCTTTAAGAATGAGGACAGCAAAGGCGCGCCAAGCAGATGATCCACGGGAATATTGAAAAATCCCTGAATTTGTGCGGCATGAAGATCCATGGTGAGCACACGGTCGGCACCGGCTGTGGTAATTAAGTCGGCACAAAGCTTCGCGGAAATCGGATCGCGGGCTTTCGCCTTACGGTCCTGGCGGGCATAGCCGAAATACGGCATCACCGCGGTGATACGGGCTGCGGAAGCGCGTTTCATCGCGTCTACCATAATGAGCAGTTCCATCAGGTTGTCGTTGACCGGCGCGCAGGTTGACTGAACGATGTAACAGTCCGAGCCGCGAACCGACTCATAAAGCGACATGGAAATTTCGCCGTCGCTGAACATCGTTACTTCGCTCTTGCCCATCGGAAGTCCTAAACACTCCGATATCTGCTTTGCAAGGCGCTGGTTTGCATTTTCACCAAAAATCTTAATGTCCTTGCCGTGAAAATTCATTTGCATATCCCCCTGTATTCTATTTTTCCACTATCTATGGGTTATTAAACCGGTTATTTAACCGGTTTAATAACCGAAAAAGGCGCAATGGCCTCATTGGGCGCAATTGTACAATTCTTGCACTGAACCGAGTTCAAAACAGCATGGTCACCGATAAAACAGTCTGTAACAAACGAATTCGGCCCCAAGGTGCACCCGCAGCCGATTACTGTTTTGCCGCGCAGAATGGTGCCGGGCAAAATGCAGGTATCGCTGCCGATGGTCACATCCGGGCCGATAATAACGCCGTCACGGCATGGAATTTCGACTCCGGCGCACATGTGCGCCGAAAGAATCTCGTCGCGGGCTATGGAATTGAGTGCGTTTAACTGGAGGCAGTCGTTCGCGCCAAGTACGGCGTTCGCTTTGCCGGTTGTGTGGGCGTTTGCTTTTTTGCCGCTTTGGATCATAAGCTTCACGGCATCGGTCAGGTAATACTCACCCTGCGCGTTGTCATTTTTAATTTGGAATAAGATATCAAGTAAATCATCCACTTTAAACCAAAATGCGCCGGAGTTGATTTCACCGATGGCCTGAGTCTCCAAATCAGCATCCTTTTGCTCCACAATCGCACTGATACGATGGGTGTCCACGTCACGTACAATACGCCCGTAACCGGTTGGGTCATCCAGAACGGCGGAGATGACGGTGACGGCATTTCCGTTCTCAATGTGATCCGCCAGTGCTTCCCCGATCACTTTTGTATCGACGAACGGCGCGTCGCCGTTCAAAATCAAAACATTTCCGCCCCGGTTTGCGTTCAGAAAATCGGAGGCCATCATCACGGCGTGGCCGGTGCCTTTGCGCTCCGGCTGGAGAACATGCACCACATCAGCATGAGCGGTGTCGCTCCCGTTCAACTGACTGAGGTATTCCTCCACTTTTTCGTGCATGTAACCTGTCACAACACAAATGCCGGAAACCCCCGCATTTTGTGCGGAATCAATTACCCATTGAAGCATCGGTTTAAAAAGCACGGGAGACAGCACCTTAGGACGGTTGGACTTCATCCGCTTGCCCTCACCGGCCGCAAGAATCACTGCACAGTTTTCCTCTGACATGTTTACCTCCATGCCTCATAACGGCATAAATTTTATGATCAGGAAATGTAGAATTTCTGTCCGCATTTCTATTAAAGTCCCAAATAAAAACTTTGCCCTTGCCTCGTAACTTTTAAATATATTATTGGCAGAATAATCTGAAAATTATCAATCTTGTATCTCTATTATCTCATATCAAACGGATTTTTCAAGCTAAAATTAAATATTTGTCTTGTTTTGTTAAAGTTACTCTGTTTTTGCGTTAATTATTTAAAAATATCAGATGCTTTTCTAAAAAAACATATAGTAATTCCCAGTAAATTTTGATATAATACAGTTTGAGCAATTTAGTATATATGATGGAATTATGCTCGTTAAAAACACAAATCATTTTAGGAGGTTATTATTAATGAGCCACAAGTATGTATACCTTTTCTCCGAAGGCAACGGCAAGATGCGTGAACTTCTCGGAGGCAAAGGTGCCAATCTGGCCGAGATGACCGTTCTCGGTATGCCTGTACCGCAGGGCTTTACCATTTCTACCGAGGCATGCACACAATATTATACCGACAACCGCGAGATCAATGCCGACATTCAGGCTGAAATCTACGAGTATCTCGCAAAAATGGAGAAAATAACAGAAAAGAATTTCGGAGATCCGAAAAATCCTCTGCTTGTTTCCGTGCGTTCCGGCGCCCGTGCTTCCATGCCCGGCATGATGGACACGATTTTGAACCTTGGCCTCAACGACACCGTTGTCGAAGGACTTGCTAAGATTACAAACAGCCCGCGTTTCGCCTATGACTCTTACCGCCGCTTTGTTCAGATGTTCTCCGATGTTGTTATGGAACTTTCCAAAACAGAGTTCGAGAAAATCATTGAAGCCAAGAAGCAGGAAAAAGGCGTTAAGATGGATACCGAGCTTGACGCGGACGATTTGAAGGACCTTGTAAAGAAATTCAAGGCTTTCTATAAAGCGCAAAAGGGCGAAGATTTCCCAACCGATCCTAAGATTCAGCTTTTAGAAGCCGTTAAAGCTGTTTTCCGTTCCTGGGACAATCCCCGTGCGAACGTATACCGCCGCATGAACGAAATTCCTTACGACTGGGGCACCGCTGTCAGTGTGCAGTCCATGGTATTCGGTAACTCCGGTGATAATTCCGGTACCGGCGTTGCATTTACACGCAACCCTGCAACCGGCGAAAAAGCATTGTTCGGCGAGTATTTAATCAACGCACAGGGCGAAGATGTGGTTGCCGGTATCCGTACCCCATCACCGATCAGCCATTTACAGCAGGATATGCCTGAAGTGTACAACCAGTTTGCAACCATTGCGACGAAACTTGAAGAACATTTTACTGATATGCAGGACATGGAGTTTACCATTGAGAATGGCAAACTTTATATGTTGCAGACCAGAAACGGCAAGAGAACAGCAGCAGCCGCTTTAAAGGTAGCAGTTGACCTTGTTGACGAAAAAATGATTACCAAGGAAGAGGCCATTTTAAGAGTTGAGCCGAAACAGCTTGATTCTTTGCTTCATCCGCAGTTTGATGCAACCGCGATTAAAAACGCCAAAGCAATCGGAAAAGGCCTCGCTGCTTCCCCTGGCGCAGCATGCGGCAAGGTTGTCTTCTCCGCAGAAGATGCAAAAGAGTGGCATGAAAAGGGCGAGAAGATTGTTCTTGTCCGTTTGGAAACTTCTCCGGAAGATATCGAAGGTATGGCAGTTGCACAGGGCATCCTCACCGTTCGCGGCGGCATGACCTCTCACGCCGCTGTTGTTGCACGCGGAATGGGTACTTGCTGTGTATCCGGCTGCGGCGAAATCTCGGTTGATTACGACGCAAAGAAATTCACCCTTGCAGGCAAGACCATTAAAGAGGGCGATTATATTTCCATCGACGGTTCAACCGGCAATATCTACGCCGAAGCAATCCCAACTGTTGCTGCTACCATTTCCGGTGACTTCAACACATTTATGGCGTGGGCTGATGAATACCGTACCCTCGAAGTATACACCAACGCCGACACGCCGAAGGACGCCAAGCAGGGCAGAGAATTCGGCGCACAGGGCATCGGCCTTTGCCGTACCGAGCACATGTTCTTTGAAGGTCAGAGAATTAAGGCAATGCGTGAAATGATTGTTGCAAAAACAACCACAGAGCGCGAAAAAGCACTTACGAAACTCATTCCTTATCAGCAGGGTGACTTTGAGGGTCTGTATGAAGTCATGGAAGGACGTCCGGTTATTATCCGCTTCCTCGATCCTCCTCTTCATGAGTTCCTGCCGACCAAGGAAGAAGACATTAAGGAAATCGCCGGCGAATTGAACCTCACCGTAGAAGACCTTAAGAATGTAATCGCAAGTCTGCACGAGTTCAACCCGATGATGGGTCACCGTGGCTGCCGCCTTTGCGTTTCTTATCCCGAAATTGCAAAAATGCAGACCACAGCTGTCATCAACGCTGCAATTGCTGTCAACAAAAAGCATCCCGGGTTTAACACTGAGCCTCGTATCATGATTCCTCTTGTAGGCGAAGTAAAAGAGCTCAAGTTTGTTAAGGATGTTGTTACCGCAACCGCGGATAAGATCATTAAGGACGCAGGCATCGAACTGAAGTATCAGGTTGGTACCATGATCGAAATTCCCCGTGCAGCTTTAACTGCTGACGAAATTGCCAAAGAAGCTGAGTTCTTCAGCTTTGGCACCAACGACTTAACCCAAATGACCTTTGGTTTCAGCCGCGACGATGCCGGCAAGTTCCTCAACTACTACTATGAGAACAAGATTTTTGAGTCTGATCCGTTTGCTCACCTTGACCAAAACGGCGTTGGCAAACTGGTGAAGATGTCTGTTGAGCTTGGCCGCAAGACCAGACCTGACATTCACCTCGGCATCTGCGGCGAGCACGGCGGAGACCCGACTTCCGTAGAATTCTGCCATAAGGTTGGCCTCAATTACGTTTCCTGCTCACCGTTCCGCGTGCCGATCGCACGTTTGGCCGCTGCACAGGCTGCTGTAAAAGAAAAGAGAGCCAAATAATTAAGCAGTCAAATTAGTAATACAGACAAGTCCCCATACCCGCCGAACATGTTCAACGGGTATGGGGACTTTTTATGTGTAAGAATCGTTCCATTCAATACAGATTGCCGTTTTTGTTTATGGCATTAAGGCAAAAACCGTGGTATGATTATGTAAGAAAGTATTGAACCTTTCTCGCGTGTATTTAATGAATCAGCAAGGGAGACGGAACGAATTGAATAAAAAACAGGTAAAAATTATTGTACTAATCCTCCAGTTATTTTTAATCGGCGCATTATTTTTGCCCGCTGGAAGAATCGAAGAGGGCACAGGCGACTCCTCCCTAAGTGTGTTTGGGATGATTGCCCGCTATGCAGGTATGGGATTTTCAGACGACGCACGTTTTTATATGATCTTTGCGTGTGTTTTTCCGGCCGCCATTATATTCTGTGTTTTGTTCCTGAAGGACAGAAAGAATTTTGGTGCGGCAACCGTTTTGGAGGCGCTTTACGCACCGGCGTCTGCCTGCTTTTTCAGTGCGTCCGAAATTAAGATGGTTGACTATGCTACTCTGACGAGACTGCCGTACATCATCGTTTTTGTCTCTATTGTATCGATGATGTTCCTGATTCTGGGCTTTTTTTATGCTGCGCCCATCGATTCAGACCATGGAAACGACAAAAAATAATAAGCTGTTTTTCAAAGATAAACATTATTAATTGACAAAGTCGGGGCATTATTTTATAATAGGTGAGTTGCATGCGTTTGTGAATATCTTTGCCGAAACAGACCTGTTGCTTTTATCTGTCTTCGTAGCTCAGCTGGATAGAGCGTTCGCCTCCTAAGCGAAAGGCCGCGCGTTCGAATCGCGCCGGGGACGCCAAAGCATACTCAAAAGCCGTATCAGGCAGCCATTTGTTGGCTGTTTGATGCGGCTTCCTTTTGCTTTTGATATAAAACTATTCGTATTGTGTCTCTTTTCATTCTTGTATTGCATATTCTCCATACCGCGTTTTATAAAAGCAATACCCTCCCAATACTCCGATTAATTTTCTGGGTTTAGGAATTTCATTCATTTCACGAACTAATTTTGCGGAACCGAGCGGCCAGTTGATGATTGCTTTCATAATTTTCACCTCATATATGAATTGGTTTCAATATATACAAAAATATACAATCAGGGTGAAAGTGAAATGACTGCATTGCGTAAATATTGTGAAATTTTCGTGAATTGCAAGCAAGGATTTTCTGCAAAGCAAACCCAGCGCGCCCGCTTTTTAGCCGATGGTAATTGACTTGTTGACAAAGACGGGGCATTATTTTATAATTAAATGATTCTATGCGCTTGAAGCTTAGCAGGGCCGGATGTTCGCCTGGACACACCAGCCTAATAAAGGAGATATTACATGTATTATCCGCCATATAATCCAAATCCGTATTATAATCCTTCTCCATACATGGTAATGCAAAGGGAGAAACATGATTTGAAAAGGACCGCAAACGCCCTTTGCTGGACACTGCTTCTTGCGATGCTTTTGATGAGCGCACTGGTGATTTTGTGCAGAGTCTACTTATCAGTGATAGGCTATACAACAGTTGATTCTACCGGCGATTTTGGGGGCTTTACTCCCGTACTGTACTATCTTGCGACAGGCACCGGTTATGTGGCCGGGCTTGCCATTCCTGTTCTGATCTATTTCGCCGCGAAGCACACTTCACTAAGCGATGTGCTGCCTTTTCAAAAAGCAGGCGTTCTGAAAACGGCCGCATGCGTGTTTTTCGGTTCCGCGGTCTGCATGCTCGCCAATATACCCGCAAACACGGTGGTTGATATAGAGAAATTTTTTGGCTTTGCCGGAGACATGCCGGAAATGCCGCTGATTAATGATCCGTGGGTGCTGGTGTTATACGGAATTACGATTGCGGTCATTCCTCCGATCGTCGAGGAACTTTTATTCCGTGGTATGGTACTGCAAAGTCTGAGAAAATACGGCGACGGTTTTGCGGTTATGGTTTCCGCAATGCTCTTTGGCCTTTATCATGGAAATTTTGTTCAGATGGTATTCGCATTTATTGCCGGTCTTGTGATGGCGTTGGTCGTCTTACGTACCGGTTCACTTTGGACTTCCATTCTGATTCATTTTGCTAATAATTCCATTTCATTCGCTCTTGAAATGACACAGAGGTTCGCCGGAGACGCCGTTGCAAATACCGTAAATTTGATTGTGATCAGCGTTCTGATGATTCTGGGAGCGCTTTCCCTCATTTATATTCTGGTAAAAGACAGACATTTCTTCCGCGGTGACAGTTCAAACCCGATGTTTCCATTTTGGTCCAGGGTGGGCGCAGCTTTTGCAAATCCGGGCGGAGTAGCGATGCTGATTTTCGCCGTAGGTTCTTCTGTCTATATTCTTATGAAATACTGATGGACAGAGATGAGATCTTCATGCGTGAGGCATTGGCGCTTGCACGCGAGGCGGCGACTGAAGGCGAAGTGCCTGTGGGAGCCGTAATTGTACGGAGTGATACGGTCATTGCGACGGGGCGA
>WSSedL1CaDRAFT_10001031_pt1 | contig 17637 bp, 17 predicted proteins | sample WetSurSL1Cattail_FD_9464 | JGI IMG/M metagenome (IMG submission 9464)
AAAAGCCTACAAAAGGCTTAAAGTCGGCTATACTCAATAGGGGCTAGATCTTTTTGCGTTTTTCTTTTGTCTACGCTAAAATTTTAGGGAGTTGAGGATACAACATCTTAAATTATTAACAAAGAGGCGAAGCCCTGCAATTACGCAGCTTGTAGCCTCTTTGTTTTTATTCAACTGTCGAAAACGGGATAATAAATGTAATTTTTATGCAATATATTTATGAAATTATATTTTACTTGGTTATACTAGGGTTATACTAGGTTATACTATCTATTTAACTGCCTATTATTCCATTTTTTTTAAACGTTCTTTTGCTTCACTGATATATGTTTGCAAATTTTCACTTGGCTGGCTATCAGATTCAGGCTTTATCGATAACAAACTGGATGGAGTCTTCATTATTATATTGCAAAGATTAGGATCCTTTTCTATTGATATACACTCATTCAGCAGTTTCTTTTCCTTTTCAATATCATTCCTTTCTGCATAATAATTGGCTGCATCCAGATAGGCTTTTGCAAGAACCTCATAATTACTGCCGAAACATCTCTCGCTTGATACAAGTATTTTAGAATATTCCAGAACTTTTTCCGGATTATCGACGGACATATATATACGAATCAGTGTTCTTACGTATGGCGAAAAATATTTATTGCTGTTGACACTTTGTTCACCAACCGGAATTGCTTTGTCAAGCCATTCTTTTTGCTCCTTTTCATTTTGTGCAATATCTGCTAGAAAATAATAAGTCCTCGCCAATTCAGATGTGTATTCGGAATTTTGTGGATCCAGCCTGACAGCCTCTTCATAAAAAAGCACTACTGATTTATAGCTTTCCAATTTTGTATATTTCATCGCCTGCTGACCATTATATGCAGCTGAAAAATACAAGGAATTCATGGAAATCAGAATTCCGCAGGTAAGTAAAGGAACAGTTTTAATAAAGCGATTATTTATCGTGGAATTAATTTTAACATCGTGATTGCTGTTTTCTGTCTTGGTAGCAGCTACAGTAAACATCACCCACAATAACAAATCCAATGATACATAAGTTAGATCGAAGTCGAAGGACGAATGAATCGCAAGGACGGCAAAACCGCAAAGGATTCCCGAAACAGCAGTTTTCTGAACATTGCCCGATGCTTTAAAAAACTTTTTTACTAAGTTGATTAATGAAATAGTAATTAGCATAGTATAGGAAAGAAATCCTATAACACCTGATTCAACGAAAACCTGAAGATAATTATCATGTGTTAACGTGATCGAGTAATATACTTCCTGAACACTTTGATTTTGGGCTTGCCATCCACCGCCTCCCAATCCGGTGATCCAGTTGTTGGCGATGAGTTTCAGAGCATCCACATCATTTTCAAGCCTAAGCAGAATACTTGGGTCATTCAAGGTCATGTTTTTAAACCTATTGCCTAATGCAGATGGAAGAATCGAAATAAATTGTTTCCAGAATACAAAAGTACAAATAATTGCTCCTATTACTACCACAACGGCTAAAATACCAGTCCCTTTCGGAGCAATTAATTCTTTACCCTTAAGGATATATTTTTTTATTGTCCACGTCAGGAACAGGTACGAAAGGAAGAGGCTTATGCCTGATACAAACGAGAAAGATATCCAAAAAGTCGCATGGATATAGTCATGCGCATCTGCATATGCATTGAATTTGTTGGCGGAAATAATTATTGGAATCATCATGCTGACCAGGCTGAAAAGACTTTTTATCTTGAAACTGCCGGGCTGTATCAGCATAAATATGAAAATAAGTCCGCTGCCGACCAGCCATCCACCTCTGGAGCCTGTCATGAACAAAGCCAGAATATTTATACTTCCAACTCCCGCCAGTAAGCATTTGAGAACTGGACGTTTTGTAATATTGATCAATGTAAGGGCAAATAATATGCAGATGGACAAATAAATTGCGGCTGTATTTCTATAAGCGAAGGTTGAACCCAATCTTTTATCAAATATCGTCAAATCCAAAGCAGAGAAAGAATAAGTAAGCGCTTCCAGACCGATAATTGCAACCGCAACTCCTATTGTAACGACCATCCACATAATTTCCTGAATTAATTCCATCTTTTTATCATAAAAATAATCATACAGTACATGAAATACGATAGCGAGCTCGGTATATAACAATATCGATCCTATGTTTGCTCTGGGATTTACTGCATTAATAAAAGCAATCGCATATGCGACAATTAGAACAATACTTAATACTGTGTAAATTTTATTTATATGTATTTCCTCATTATTTCTTATTTTAATAAAAAAATATAAAAATGAAAGTAATGATATAATTGCCATAATTCCATATGTTTCATACCCGAAATATAGCCCACGGAAAAGTGCAGAAACAGCGATTATTCCCAGTATTATATGAACAATAAATTTCTTCATTCATCTGCTCCTTGTAAAAATTTATTAGCAAGATTTGATATTGTCATTATATAATTCATACAATATATTTACAATAAAAACATAAATCACTTCTTTATGTAAAATACTATTGATATTTTCTGGAATTCATTGTATGATTAATACATTATCAATATTTTTAATATTTTTTGGAGTATATAATGAAAACAAAAGCGAATCTAATTCTTAGAGAAATTGTGGGAACATGGATCATAGTCCCTGTAGGTGAAATGGTTGTTGAATTTAACGGTTTGATGAATCTAAGCGAAAGCGGAGCTTTTCTATGGAAAAAGCTTGCTGTTGGAGCTGAAGTGGATGAATTGGTAGCTGCAATGCTCTCGGAATATAATATTGATGAAGAAACCGCAAGAGCTGATGTGCAGGAATTTATTGGTCAGTTACAGGAAAGAGGACTTTTGATCTAATGCAAAATGCATATGAACAGCTGCTAAAAAAGTTGACAATACAGGCGAGCGAAAAGAATATCCCCATTAATGGAGCATTTGAACTGACTGCGAGATGTAATCTGAATTGTAAAATGTGCTATATTCACCATCAAAAGCAGGATTGCAGTATTACAAACAGTGAGCTGTCAGCTGACCAGTGGATAAAAATAGCTTCAGATGCACGTGATGCGGGATTACTTAATTTGATAATAACAGGCGGGGAGATATTTCTCCGGGCGGACTTTGAAAAAATATATAAAGCAATTGCCGGAATGGGATTAAGTGTTACATTATATACAAATGCATCCTTAATTGATTGTAATCGTGCAAAGTGGCTTGGTAGAATTTCTCCCTCAAAAATTGGAATAACATTGTATGGTGCGTCTGAGGAAACATACGGAAAAGTTTGCGGTAATCCAGAAGCATATAAAAGCGTTATTCGTGCAATAGATTTATTGATAGCAGAAGGTATAATAATCGACTTATCCGTAACTATATTAAAAGACAATGTGAATGATTATGAAAGAATAGTTGAATTTGCGGCAAAAAGAAATTTGCCTTTATGTGTTACCGATTATCTGTTTCCCATAAGGTATAACACGGATACTATAAAAAAATGCAGGCTTGATCCAAGAAGTTTTGCTGATTTTTGTCGAAAGATTAGCCCAATAAATGATCAATCACTAAAACCAACCCGTAAAGATTTGAACAACCGTGACGCCTTTCTCTGTAATGCAGGAAAAAGTGATTTTTGGATAACATGGAATGGACATATTCAGCCGTGTTCATCATTAGACGAGATAGGCGCATACCCTTTGGAAGTGGGATTCATTGAAGCATGGCATTCATTATCAAAGCAATGCTTGGATGTGCCGATTTGCCATGATTGCCGTTCCTGTGAATATCAAAAATTGTGTGATGTATGTCCTGCAAAGATGAAAGCAGAGACCGGTTTTTATGATAAACCAGTCGAGTATCTTTGTGAAATGGTAAATTTTTATAGAACAGTATAAAATTAAGATAAATACTGGGCATTCAATCTAAAATGAACTAAATGGAGGTATGAAAATGAAAGAATATGTAAAGCCCGAAATTGAATTTATTGAATTAAGACCTAACGAAAGACTAGCTGGTTGTAGTGATGATATAATCAGCATTGACAGCCTTACTTCCAAAAGTATGAGCTCTAGACGACCGCCTGTAAAAACCTGTTGTGGGTCCTAAAAGATAATGGAGGTACAGAAGATAAAATGCTGCGGTATGAAATAGCAGGAATCAAACTTGAACTTGAACATGCCGATGGTAGTAAGTTGCTCAAATTTGATCGTTTTATGTCTAATTATATAGGAAAACCGGACTGTATAATTAGGTTTTTACAGTCTAGCTATTTTTCCGTTCCTGAATATGTTGGATCAAATGGGGATGCAATAGTCTGGCTATCTAAAACAGTAAATAGCAAGGTAACCATTGATGTGTATAAAAGACAACTGGGGATAATTGGATTCAGGATTGAAACTGATACTGATTGGTCTGATATCTCCATTTTTTATTGCAAAGAATGTGATATTAACTATGAGTTCACCTCCATAATTGGAAATTTCATCATGAGAAATCTGGCAATTTTACATGACGGATTTTCTTTACATTCTTCTGCCATCTCCTGTTCGGGAAAAGGAGTTGCATTCTCAGCTCCTTCCGGCACAGGCAAATCAACCCATACATCCATGTGGGAAAAGTATTATGGTGCTATCGTTCTTAATGATGATTGTCCTGTGATTCTTAATGAAGGGAATAATGCCAGAATTTACGGTACGCCCTGGAGCGGTTCATCAGACAAAGCAGTTAATTCAAGTGCTCCGCTTTCTGCAATTGTAATTTTGGAACAAGCCGGTCAGAATTCTATTAGAGAACTTTCAAATGCGGAAGCCATTCCCCTATTGTTGCCAAGAATATTCCTTCCTTACTGGAATGCATCAATGATGGATCTTGCGCTGCAAAAATATGAAAAAATCATCAGTGATGTTCCGAAATACCTCTTAAAATGTAAACCAGACCGCGAAGCAGCAGAGATGGTGTATCAATGTATAATGTGAAAACTATAGAATCTGCTGTGTTATTTCCATTTATCAATGAATTCTTTCAAAATCAACAGAATGTTCGGATTACTGTCACGGGGAATAGTATGAGGCCGTTCCTTAGAGAAGAGCTTGATAGTGTCGAGCTATCCAGTTCCGCCTTTTCTGATTTATACTTTGGCCAAATCGTATTAATTAAACGAAAAACGGGAGAATACATTCTCCACCGTATTGTTTTTAAAAAAAAGAATTGTTTTTATATTTCCGGAGACGCCCAGATCTGGATTGAAGGTCCATTATTCCCTGAACAGCTTGTAGCCGGAGTTACAAAGATATGGCGGAAGAATAAGCCATTATTACCTGACAACCTTCCTCTTAAGCTGCTTTATTGTTTTTGGTGGCTTCGATTGCCGATAAAATTGATAATAACCAGATTACATATTGTTATAAAGAAAATTATTCCAGGATTTTTGAAAAGGTGATGGCGATTATTAGAAAAATAATACATCAATTCAGCTGGATTTTAAATCAAATCAAATCCTCTCTGTTTCCGGTTTTTATATTGATTATTATCGGTGCCATCAACTCCCTGACCGCCGTTTTCATTGCTCTTACTACCAAAAAACTCTTTGATTCGGCACAATACGGGAGACTGGAAGCTCTTGCCCAATCAGGTATGATAATTATAGGGATTGTTTTGATACAAACCATATTGCAGTCCATCTATACTATTTATTCTGCCAGAATCACCACAGGGTTGTCAAATAATCTGCGTAGCAAGCTTTTGGATAAGCTTATGAAATCTCAATGGCTGGATTTTACAAAATACCATAGCGGAGACCTTTTGACCCACATGACCAGTGATGTGGACGCAGTTACTTCAGGCGTCACTTCAGTGATTCCTAACATGATCTCGCTAATCATCAGTCTTTTTGCATCAATTATCGTTCTTTTCATTTTCGATCCCATGCTTGCTTTGTTTGCTTTTCTATTGGGTCCTGCAACAGTTATATTTACCCGTCTTTTTGGAAGGAAACTGAAGGAATACTACCTGCGTATCCAGGAAACGGAAAGTGGTTTCAGGGGCTTTGTGCAGGAATGTCTAAAAAACATACACATCATTAAAACCTTCAGGCTTGAGCAGGATAGCTTTAAAAGCATATACGCCTTTCAGAACAGCCGTATGAAATGGGTTGTTAAGAGAAGCCGTATTAGCGCTATCTCTTCCTCTGTACTGTCGCTTTGCTTTTGGGCAGGTTTCCTCCTTGCCCTTTTCTGGGGCTCTGTAAGGTTATCCAAGGGAACTGCAACGTTTGGAACGATTACAGTGTTTCTGCAGCTTGTCAGTCAGGTACAGGGGCCCTTTACCAGCCTGGCATACTCCATACCCCAGTTAATTGTCATGCATGCATCATCTGGAAGACTTATGAAACTATATGAGATGAAAGATGAAAACTATACGGAGGAACGGCTCAGTTGGAAAGCCGCAGGAATCGTCTCAGCGAATCTGGGATTTTGTTATAATTCTGAATCTGCCGTACTAAATGGCATAAATTTTCATATTAGACCTGGAGAATTTACGGCCATTGTCGGGGCATCCGGCGAGGGAAAGACAACTTTAGTCCGCCTTCTCCTCTCTTTATTGAAACCCTCTGAAGGCCAACTGGCTTTCTATAATCCTGATACGGATGAGAAATTCGATGCAGATGTCATTACACGCTCCCTGGCCTCCTATGTCCCACAGGGTAATACACTGTTTTCCGGAACCATATCAGAAAACGTTCTGCTTGGAAATAAGACCGCAAGTGAAGAGGAACTGATAAATGCTTTAAAAATGGCTTGTATCTGGGATTTTGTCGATAGCCTGCCGGAAAAAACGAACACAAAAGTTGGGGAAAACGGCTATGGACTTTCCGAAGGACAGGCACAGCGGATATCCATTGCCAGGGCTCTATTAAGCAGGAAGCCTGTTTTGATTCTGGATGAGGCCACCTCGGCATTGGATTCCGATACTGAACTTGAAGTATTGAATGCGATTGCCTCTATAAAACCAATACCGACCTGTATTATCATCACCCACCGCAAAGCAGCGCTTGAATTCTGCAGCCGGGTTCTATCCTTGGAAAACGGATATGTCAGTGAAATAAAAAACTCAAATATTGAATGAATAAAGAAATGATTTAATATAATGCATTCGAGAACAATACCCTTGCTTTTTCCTTACCTATCCATCTTTGTACCTTCCCATATGCCTTTACATACCAGTATGAATATCCTTTGGGGTTATGGGCATCGGAAGCTACATAGCTGGCATACCCTTTTTTTATAATATTCTTTGCAAATCTTTTAGCTGACTTCCCATTTACACCGATAATACTCGCTGCATCTACCTGAAGCAAGCATCCGGACCCGATTAGTTCCAGAAACAAATCGGAATCCTTGACCAGTTTTTTGCATCGCTCCGGGTGGGCTAATACGGGAATATACTTTTTTAGCTGTAATTCGTATATATAATTCAAGGTATATTTAGGAACCTTCTCAAACGGCAATTCCAAAAGGACATACCTGGTTCCATTTAATGTCAGCCCTGTAAAGTCTGCTGGCATTTGCGCCTGAAAATCCTGTATTTTTATTTCATAACCCTTAAGCAGGGTTATGCCGGATATTTCAGCTTTGTCTTTCAGATCGGCAAAACGGCTTTCCACATCACTACCGGCAAATAGTTCTTCACGATAATGTGGTGTGGCTATAATCGTTTTGATACCTGCCTTCCCTGCCTGAGACAGCATTTCTTCCGATTCCGAAACGGAAGAGGCTCCATCGTCAACTCCTGCCAGGATGTGACTGTGAATATCAATCATTTGAAACCTTTCTAAAATGAGATTCTGTCGGTTTTGTTCTTTTTCGCAGCATTCTGCCTGTAATGATAATTGTAATAATAGTCCTTAAAATACTTTTTAGGTATTTTGTTAAGCACAACACCGATAACGTTGGCATTTGCCTTTTCGAGTTGCTCTTTTACTTTTTTCTCCCGCTTATAGTCAATGGCTTTATATGCGATCAGCAGTATAGTACCATCCGTCTTGGCTGCAATAATTGCTGCATCAATCATACTACCCAGCGGTGGAGTGTCGATAATGATATAGTCATATCTTTCACTCATTGAATCCAGCAAATCCTTAAATCTCGATGTTCCAAGCAGTTCCGACGGATTCGGCGGCTTTGGACCGCAAAGGATCAGGTGGAGGTTCTCGACATTGGTTTCACTAATCACTTCATCGTTCTCTATCATTCCTGAAAGATAATTGGACAGCCCTGTGTTGAATTTTACTGCTGTATTCTTGAACTGTCTGGACTTCCTCATATCTGCATCAATATGGAGCACCTTTTTTCCCGATGCAGCCATAGATATGGCAAGATTCATAGTTGTTACAGATTTCCCCTCATTTGGAATGCAACTGGTCAGGCAAATAGTTTTAATAACCCTATTGGCATTACAGAACTGAATGTTTGTCCTTAATGTCCTGATGGCTTCTTCTACAGGTTCATTGATGTTAATCAACATCTCAATTTTTTCATTCATTTCTTTTTCCCCTTATGTACAGTATTTACAGGTATGCTGCCGATCACATTCAATCCAAGGTATCTTTCTACGTCCTCGGATGTTTTAATCGTATTGTCCAGAAATTCTATGACGAATACGAGACCGGCTGCGAACATGAAAGCAACAAGTCCAGCAATGGCAATATTCTTCTTTTTTGACGGCGCAGCAGGAATTTTGGGTACTTCCGCCTTGTCAATGATATTGATGTTTTCAACTTTATATAGTGCTACAATTTCCTGGGTAAACGCTTCAGCAACGGCATCCGCTATCTTGGCTGCCTTGGCGGGGTCCTGATTTGTTACAGAAATGTCAATGATCCTCGTTTCTTTGACCGAACTGATAGAAATCATGCCACTCAGCCAACTCTCCGTTAAGCTCGGGTCCTTCAGCTCTTTAATCACCATACTTGTAACACGTTTGCTTTTAATAATTTCCGAATACTCGCTCACCAGAGTCTGACCTACTACAATGTCTTCGTATCTCAAGCTTGTATCGTCCGAATTCCCATTTGCAATGGTATTCACATTGGAATTCACACTGGAGAGTCCGGTAATCAATATTGTCGTATCTGCTTGATACACCGGTATGAGAACCTTGTAATTGATGTATACGGCGGCAGTAATAGCCAAAAGTGGTATAGCCACGAGAATCCACCACCATTTCAGCATGCTGCTGACCAGTTCTTTCAAATCTATCTCTTTCAAATTTGTTTCTTTTGTATCCATTCGCTACTCTCCATTCTTTCTAACTAACGTATATAGCAGGAATTCCCTACATTGCTCCTTTTTTTGCAAGCACTGCAGGAATGGTCTTCAGTATGATCCTGAAATCCTCCATAACCGACCATCGGTCAATATAACAGGTATCGAGCTTTACTACCTCGTCAAAATCCATGATGCTGCTTCTTCCGCTTACCTGCCACAGTCCTGTCAGACCGGGCTTGATACTGATCCTTCTCCAGTGCCCGTTGAGGTATTTGCTCACTTCGTCAGGCGTCGGAGGTCTTGTCCCAACCAGACTCATATCGCCCCTTAAAACATTCCAGAATTGTGGTAACTCATCAATACTCAACTTTCGTAACAATTTCCCTACCTTGGTTATACGCGGATCTACTTTTATCTTAAACATCAAGCCCCCCCTGACCTGGTTTTGCGAAAGGAGTTCCTGCTTTTTATCTTCAGCATCCTCACTCATGGAACGGAATTTATAAAGTTCAAATACCCTCCCCTTCAAACCGACTCTTTCCTGTTTGAAAAAAACCGGTCCGGGTGAATCTATTTTTATAGCCGGGATAACAAATATTGATATAACAGCCGTAATAGCCAGTCCAACCACAGCGCCTAAAATATCGAGAGCCCTTTTTGCAAGGAGCTGTACATTATTCAGGTTAACGGTATGATAGGTAATCATTGGTATGGTTCCCAAGCTATCTATATGGGTTTTAGCCACCTTCAAATCGTACAATTCCAGCAACAATCTCACTGTAATACCCATTTCTTCACACAGCAGTACATAGCCTTCAATCTGTGATACATATTCTTTGGGTACTGCAAAGACAACTTCATCTATTATATTGTCCTTCAAAATAGTTGGCAGATTTTTCACAACACCAATGCATTCATAATCCAGTTGCATATTGTCATTCAGTTTAAGGTAACCGACAATATTCATAGATATCTGTGTTTTCTTAAGGTAATATTCAGATTTCTCTATCAGTTCCTGCGTACCTATAAAAATTACCTTGTTTTCAGAATTTTTACGCATCTTCTTAAAAAATAGAAGGAAAACATATCTTTCAGCTAATAAAAGGATAATTGTTGAAACTATTAGAGTGCTGTAAAAGCGTCTGCTGAAAAATGAATTCTTTGTCATATAGAAAAGAACCGCCACAGCCAATCCGGCTATTATTGTGGAAAAAGCGACACTTCTGAATATTCTGTCAAAGTAGTTAAATGTGGTTTTGTTGTACATTCCCAGAACGCTCATTGAAAAAAACCAAAAAGGTATATAAACAATTAAAACCCAGTAATAATCATGGATTGGACTTAATGACACAAAAAGTGATGCTAATACATACGACAATATAAATGCTAATATAAGAAAAATCAAGTCGCAAATAAATTGCCAAACATTAGCAAACGCAAGCTTATTGAACTTATGCATTCATTTGACCTCTTCTATACGGTACATCTTTTGTAATAACCTAAATTATACAGCAATTCTTACGAAAATTCTAGATATAATAGAATTTTTTATTGAATTTAGTGAGATTCTTAGGTATTACGAAGAAATAATGCAAGATTCATAGAATATAGTAGTTTTATTGTAATATGTAAAAATAAAAGAGGTATAACCTGCACTATAACAATTCAGGCTGTACCCCCTTAACATTTAGGATCAAACTCGCTGGATTATAACGCATCGGTTCAACAAGGCGGGGGACATCTCTCGCCTTGTTATATTATTTTTGCGCCCAGCTTCAAACCACCTATCAGATGATAATGCAAATGCAGCACCGTCTGCCCTGCATCCACGCCGCAGTTGTTGATGAGTCTGTAACCCTTATCGGCAATACCCAGCTTTGCTGCAATCTTTTTGGCTGCCAAATGAATATCTCCCAGCACTGCTGCGTTTTCCGGGGTCAACTCATTAACACTGGCAATATGCTCCTTTGGTATAATGACCACATGCACAGGGGCAACAGGCGTTATATCATTGAATGCCAGTACCTTGTCGTCCTCGTATACTATTGTCGATGGTATCTGTCTGTTATTGATCATACAAAAAATACAATTAGTTTGAGTAGACATATCTAAATCTCTTCCTTTCGTTAATCAAAGAGAGGACGGTTCTTGTTTTGAATTTTATCGAAATTCAAAGCAGGAACCGTCCCCTCTTTGAATTCCATTTTAAATTTCGTCCACTCTTTGATTATTTAATCTGTTCCCTTATCGCACTCATCGCGCATTTCAATGCTTCATCGATCTTCGTCATATCCTTGCCGCCGGCCTGGGCCATGTCCGGACGGCCGCCGCCGCCGCCGCCTGCTGCTTTTGCTGCTTCCCTTATAATATTGCCGCAGTGCGCTCCATGCTCAACAGCTTCCCTGGAGGCCATAGCCACAAAGCTGACCTTTCCGCCGAATCCTGATGCTAATACTACAACACCCTCGCCGATTTTGTTGCGCAGAGTCTCGCAGGTATTGCGCAGCGCATCCATGTCAAGTTGGTCAAAGCGTGCTGTTACTGCCTTAATTCCGTTTATATCATCCGCTTTCGAAATGACTTCATCAAAGGATCCGCTTACCATTTTGTCCTTTAACTGTTCAATTTCCTTCAGAGCTGCCTTGAGGTCCGAGTTCAGTGTTTCAACCTTTTTCAAGGTATCCTGGGGCGTAGCCTTAAGCGCACCCGCCACTCCATTTAGCTGCTCTTCTTTTTCAGCATAGTATTCCAGGGCGCCTGCGCCTGTGAGCGCTTCTATCCTTCTGACGCCCGCAGCTACACCACTCTCGCCGAGAACCTTCACAAGCCCTGCCTGTGCCGTAGAGTTCAGGTGCGTGCCGCCGCAAAGTTCGATGCTGTAATCACCGGCTCTGACGACCCTGACAATATTTCCGTATTTTTCTCCGAATAATGCCATGGCGCCAAGACTTTTTGCTTCATTCACCGGCATTTCGCGTACATCTACGATCAAGTTTTCAAGAATCTTTGCGTTGACTTCCTTCTCCACCCTCTTCAGCTCCTCTTTGGACATGGCAGAGAAATGATGGAAGTCGAACCTCAGTCTGTCCGGGCCGACAAGGGAGCCTGCTTGTGTAACATGATCCCCAAGTACATTCCTGAGTGCCTTTTGCAGCAGATGGGTCGTCGTATGGTTTCTTTCTATGGCCATTCTTCTTTCAATATCAATCGCTGCAAAAACCGTTGATCCCTTCTCGACAATCCCCTCTTCAATAACACCGAAATGAAGGTATAAGCCCTCTGCGGTCTTCCTGCAATCATTTATCTTCACTGTACCGTTCTTTGTCCTTATGTGACCGGTGTCTGCCACTTGACCGCCGCTTTCGGCATAGAATGGTGTTTTATCAAGGATCACAGTGATTTCGTCGCCCATCTGGGCATTGTCAACCTGTGCACCTTCGGAAATGATATATAATACTTTTGATTCGTTCTCAAAGCTTCCGTAGCCCGTAAATACAGTTTTCAAGCTCTTGTCCACCCCTGCTGCAAGATCCTGTCCCCATGCGGAGGTCTCCCTGCTCTTCAACGCTTCGCGCGCTTTTTTCTTTTGCTCGCCCATTTCTGCCTTGAAGCCTTCCTCATCAACGGAAAGTCCTGCTTCCTCAGCGATTTCACGCGTCAGATCCAGCGGGAATCCATAAGTGTCATGCAGCTTAAAGGCCATATTGCCCGGCAGAACCTTGCCATTTTCAGCTTTTACCTCAGAGATGAAATCATTTAAGATTGAAAGTCCCTGATCAATTGTTGCCGCAAAGCGCCCCTCTTCTATTTTAATGACCTTGCAAATATAATCCGCCTTCTCGGCAAGCTCGGGATAAGCATCTTTGGATTCATTAATAACCACCTGCGCAACATCAAACAGGAAGGCGCCCTCAATCCCGATCAGCCTTCCATGCCGTGCAGCCCTGCGCAACAGCCTCCTGAGCACATAACCCCTGCCCTCGTTGGACGGCAGGATGCCATCGGAAACCATCATTACCGTACTTCTGATGTGATCAGTAATTACACGAATGGAGATGTCCGTTTCTATGGACGTGGACCGGGGGGACGCGAACCGAGGGGACGGTTCTCCTGGTTCGTTGGACTGGGGGTCATGGGACCAGAGGGACGGTTCTCCTGGTTCATTGGACCGCAGGAACCGTCCCCTTGGTTCGGCGTCTGCTGCTGCATTGCCATAATTGACTCCGGCCTTATCGCATACATAATTCAATATATTCCTGATGGTATCGACCTCGAACAGGTTGTTGACATCCTGCATGATACAGGCCAGACGTTCAAGACCCATACCGGTGTCGATGTTCTTCTTCTGGAGCTTTGAATAGGAGCCGTCTTCACCTCTGTTGAACTGAGTGAATACCAGGTTCCAGAATTCTATGTACCTGTCACAGTCACAGCCGACCTTGCAGTCAGGCTGCCCGCAACTCTTCTCTTCGCCTCTGTCAAAATAAATCTCCGAGCATGGACCACAGGGGCCGGTACCATGTTCCCAGAAGTTATCCTTCTTCCCCATCCTGACAATCCGGTCTGCCGGCAGGCCTATGTCGTTCTGCCAGATTTCGTAGGCTTCATCATCTTCCTCATAAACAGTTACATAAAGCTTGTCAACGGGCATTTTCAGATCTTCCGTCACAAACTCCCATGCCCACGGTATCGCTTCTTTTTTAAAATAATCTCCAAACGAGAAATTACCGAGCATCTCAAAGAAAGTCCCATGTCTCGCCGTCTTGCCAACATTCTCGATATCCGGTGTCCTGATGCACTTTTGGCAAGTCGTAGCACGCAGGTGAGGCGGCTCTTCCGCACCGGTAAAGTATGGTTTCAGCGGTGTCATGCCTGCATTGATCAGTAATACGCTCGGGTCATTTCGAGGTACAAGCGAGAAACTTGGCAGACGCAAATGATCCTTGCCTTCGAAAAATTTCAGATAACGTTCTCTTATGTCGTTAAGTCCAAGTTTGTCCATTATTTTCATCCTCATATTTAAGCTTGATTTTATATTTTAGCTAAATGATTATAATATAAATCCTATAGCTTATATTATATAAAGTAGTCGGAACGTGTCAAGGAATAAGTTGAATTATGGCTTGGAATATGACATATTGTATGGAAGTGAAAGAAACAGGATTAGTCATGGGAGTGATAAATTATTTTCATTTCATAAATTAAAATAGTGGAATCATAACAAATATATATGTTCTTGACGCTTGTGCTTCTTCATTCTTCGTTTCTTTATACTTTTGAAACCTTAATAAACCCTTTTTTATTCCAATTAAATAGTTCTGCTATTATTATAAAGCTCATCGTGGCATATATCCTGGCCTGTAACCCACTCTAAAGTTATATCGCTGACCTTAACGGAATTAAACAGGCTTTTGTTCTTTAATTTGCTGTAAAAAGGCTTTTTAATCAACTCCGACATATCATATATCTTTGTTTCCCCATTTTCAAAAAACACCTGCAGGCAATAATTTTCCAAAGTTTTTACTTCCTTTGGTCTTGGTATCATATATAATCACTCCAATCCCTTAATAGTGAAATATTCTCCAGTTTCCTGAATAACCTTCCAAAGTGCTTCAAGCTCTTCTTGATGAATCGTTGCCCATGCCGCTATAAGCTTTTGCTGTTTCTTTGGGATATCTCCGGTTATCTGCTCACCGTCAAGCGCAAATGAGCCTGAATATTCACATATATCGCATGAGTATGTGGCTAATGGTGTTGTTCCTGATCGTTAAAAAACATCCTAATCAGAATTCCAAAAATTGTGATATTAATGGCATTTCATCACGTTCCAAATTGCTCTTTGTTGATTTTATTTTAACACAAAATAAAGCTAAAATCTATCAAATGGATTAGCCTTTTTGGTACCTCCTTTTATTTATTCTCAGTTATTTCCGGCTCTCTGTATTCAGTCTTATTTTTGAGCATTCCATACTGGATACATTAATTACCTCTTCCTTCCCTCCCCCTCACACAATCGCCTCAACCACTTTATTCACAATAACCCGCAGGATCGCCATCACCGGTACGGCCAGCAGCATGCCAAGGACGCCGAAAAACTCGCCTCCGACAAGCACGGCGAAAATAGTTGCGACGGGGTGCAGTCCAAGCTTTCCCTCAATCACCTTGGGTGAGATAAAGCTATTATCAATCTGTTGAACAACTAAAAACACAACAATAGCCCAAAATGCCTTAACCGGCGAAATTGTAAGCGCAACCGCCAGTGCAGGTATCATCCCTATATACGGTCCAAAATACGGAATGATGTTTGCCAGGCCGCCGACCATACCCAATACCAATGGGTATTTCATCTTGATCAGCATCAAGCCCATGGTCTCCATCAGCCCAACGATCAGCGCCGTTAGAAGCTGTCCCTGTATAAAATTCGCCAGGATCCGGTTAATTTCCTTGCCTGTACCAACCAAACCGTTTCTCCATTTGGGTGGAAGCAGCGAAAGAGTGAAATCTCTGAATTTATCGGCATCCTTCACGACATAATAGGTAATCATCATCGCCACAGTAAGGTCGAAAATTATTTTAACGGTATCAACAACAAATTTAAGCCAATTCTCCAGCAATGTAATCAAAAACCTTTGGACCAAAGCGGTCCCGTTTTCTATTTGGTTAAAAATCAGAACCTTTACATCCTCAGACCATTTGCTCGACTTTATAGCTGACAGTATGCCATTAAACAGCTTTTCATAACTCGTTATGAAATCCGGAAGGGTAGTCATCAGTTCATGAATATTCGTTGTGATCTCGGGGATGAAAAATATGCAGGCCGCTGCAAGTACCAGCAGGAAAATCAGGTACACGATAAGGATCGATGCACTCATCGGGATCCTCCTTGCAGCCAGCTTTTCAGCAATTGGCTTGACAATATAGGCCAGCAGAACCGAAATGAAAAAGGGAGATAAAATTCTGCCGATTTTCCCTCTGTAAAAGTATATAAAAGCCGCGGCTGCTGCTATCAGCAATCCCGCACAGACATAAAAAAGCAGCTTCCTGATCTTCATTGTGCATCCGTCCCCCTTTTGTCCCGCCAGCCATTAAAGTTAAAGACCGGGTAAATAGCTCCACCCGGTCTTTACGAGGATTTGAGAGAATGTGTGTATGCGAATCATCTGAACATATCTACAACGTCATTAATGATATTGCTGGATTTTCTCATAAACGTCCTGCCGTTTCTCATCACTCTTCTTCTGGTACTGGGATTCACCTTATCTGAATTCATAATCACACCAACTGATGTGGCAATGATTCCTCCAACCAGCATTCCTTTTGCAAAACCGCTCCTCATGGTTGTCGTGCTCCTTTCGTCAGAAATTATTTTAAAAGCCTGTTCTTTATACCGCCGCCTGTCTCTTCCATTTCTTCAACTGCTTCATTTCCAACTACAGCAAATTCTTCTCCCAATTCCACCTTGCCGAACAACGGTATCAGCTTCCTTCCCTGCATTACATCCTGCAGCATTCCTTCGGATACTTCAAAGCTTTCTATTTTTCCGGTCCTCCAGTCAAACATAACATCTTTGACAATTCCAAGATCACCCCCGGCTTCAGAAAAAACCTTAAGTCCCAGCAGGGCACCTTCATCACGGAATGCCTCTGAGTAAGACGCCCTGTCCAGATCCGATACACAGCTGCTGCTGTTGATGATTGCAGCATCACTGCCCAGGCTTAACAGTTCATCAAGTAAAACGACCTTCTTCTTCAGCGATAGTCCGCTTTGTTCAAGCAGAAGAGCCTTCACGTTTTTACTTGCAAGACCGAATATGATGTCTTTGACAACTCCGGCCTTTCTGCCGCTGTCGGCACAAAGTACCGGGAGATTCAATACTTCGCTGTACCTGTGCAGCATGGCCGACCTCCGTTCATGTATATATCTCCTTCTTGTTTTCCCATGATTATTATTACAAAGTTCAAACAAAAAATTCATATAAATTTCCGCAAACATAATTATTGCGTTAATATGTTATTTTGTATAAAATTATTCCTAACAGAATTCAAACTGGAAACCACGGGGACGGTTCTTGCGGTTCGGAAACCACGGGCAAAAACCACGGGGAAACCACGGGGACGGTTCTTGCGGTTCGGAACCACGGGAAACCACGGGAACGCCGACCAACGTAACCACGGGGACGGTTCTTGTGGATGGGCAACCGGGGACGATTCTTGCTTTGAATTTTTATGACAACCGGGGACGATTCTTGCTTTGAATTTTTGCATACTGGTGTAACCTAGGGACGGTTTTTGATTTGAATATATGGGGGTACAATGGAAAGCTTATTTAGAAAACTTGGAGTATACATACCTGAAATACTGCTGCCTGCAAAAGGT
>WSSedL1CaDRAFT_10001032_pt1 | contig 17636 bp, 17 predicted proteins | sample WetSurSL1Cattail_FD_9464 | JGI IMG/M metagenome (IMG submission 9464)
GAAGAAAAGCCATGCGGCCGTCGAAGAAAGCCACGCGGCCGTGAAGAAAAGCCACGCGGCCGTCGAGAAAAGCCACGCGGCCGTGAGAAAAAGCCACGCGGCCGTGGAAGAAAGCCACGCGGCCGTCGAGCCTTTTGACGGCATATTTAACAGATTATATCCGGCAATGGAAAATCTTTGTATAAAATCAGGACATTGAATTGGAACTATTCACAACAGCAAACCGGGTTTTAAACTTTAGAAATGGATTTTCGAAATAAGTATATGACAACCACGCAATCATTAAAGTAAAAATGACAACAGATGAATAAACTAATCCATATTTTAGTGCAGGAACGATGTTGAGATCTTTATAAACTTTTGATAAAATGAAAATAATAAGTGGATGGATGACATATATGCCATACGATATTTTACCTACAGAATCAAAAAAAACATTTTCCAAATTGATGATTCTTTGGTTTATTGAAATCTGACCCATTATCATACTTAGCGAAGCAAAAGCGATAAACTCCTGACCAAGTACAGCCGGTATCGACATCAAATTAAAACCCAGCAGAAAAAATAATAACCAACTACCAAGTTGAATTATTCTATTTGTAGCCAGCCTGATAAATAATTTGTGTTCGTTGTGAAATAAAATTGCCCCCATAGCACCAACCATCATACAATGAAACCTTGTAATGGTTAGGAAACGATATGCTAAAGAGCCGGTACCTAATGTTATCCAGAAAACTATTTTCAGAAGGAACAATGCTATAAAGATGAGTACGGCCACCTTCAATAATCTTGTTCTCATGGTCTTGACAATCCATGGCCATATCAAATAAAATTGTTCTTCAACACCTATGCTCCAATAATGTACGAGAATGATAATTCCACTTTGGAAAACAAACGGAATATTAGCCGCAAAAAATACATAAAACCACATCTCCTTTACCAAAACAGAACTTTGTTCGCCCAATACAAAGAAAATGGCAATGCAAACAAGCAAAAACAAATAATAAACTGGCCAGATTCGTAAAATGCGCCGGATATAAAATTTTCTTATATCCACAGTTTGCGTTTTTCGCAGCTCCTGAAGTAATAAATAGGTTATCAAAAAACCACTGATGACAAAAAATAAAGTAACCCCATAACCTGCCATTGGCAAATCAAACAAATAGGGAAGTCCAAAATCTGCAATTCCTTTAAGTGAAACATGGGCAATGACAACAGATAGAGCAGCTATGGCCCGTAATCCATTCAGACCTGGTAAATAAACTGAACTGTTATCTTTCAACATCATTTTCAGACTTTTTCATCATTGAAATTCCCGTCTTATCCAGCATTACACCATTTGCATAATTATAATCCGGAGCTATCGAATAGAACTTTTCTTTCCAATGAAATTCTTTTTTAATATTATTCTTTTTGTAAATCATAAAATGCAGGTAAATGTAATTTTTATCGACTCTATCATTATAAATTCGCCCTTCATTATAATACCAAACGTCCGATTCATATTTATATAGCCTCCCATCTGAATTTAAAATAGGAGTTGTATGCTGTTCTTTAAAATAAAGTCTCCTTTTTTTTAATCTCAGAACAAAATGAATAAGCGGAAAAATGCTATAATAGCTTTCCCAGGCAATTTTCCAACCCAGAAATTTCATCATTATTTGCCTGTAAAATTTTCCTATCCATTTTGATTCCGGAAAAACGAGCCGGCTAAAATCAGCTTCATCCAGCGTATAGTTTATATCCGCACATAATTTCAGTTGCCACTGCTTTATACCAAAGCATAAATGAGTGTATTTCTCATTGTTTCTAAAAATACTCAGGTGTCCGCTAAGTCTGTCGTTATGAGTAGAAAATACATCATATCCGGCAAGTAAACTTTCGGTATAAAAGTCGGTTATTTTCCCCCAAATAATATCTATATCCCCAAATCCCCAAAAATCGTAGTTTAGCAGTAAATCTTTGTGGATAAACCCCAGAAAAGGCCTCAGATCACACAATTTATAAGGATGCCCAGGTTGAAAGTTGATATTCAATTGTTTTCCGGCTTCATTACAATATTCAGTAAAACTCACCGAATGGAAATATACGTTCGCCGCTTCACTCAGCGTTGTGTCACAATCGGTAAACAGAATAAAATCAATATCCTTGTTTTGCTCGCACGAATAAAGGAACAGACGAATCCATTCCGGCCATTTTCCAAAATAAGGAATTATTACAGCTATTTTTGGGATCATAAGACAGTTCTTAGACGAATAATAATATTTTCTGACACACGGTATAGAACAGGGTGAATACAAATCAGATAATAATACAATCTATGAGGATATGTTCTAACCACGGTCGAAAACATTTTCCAGTTTATGATGGTTTTTAATTCCCGGTCCTTATTTCCGAACAACTGCCTGTTCTTTGCTGAAAAAGCATACAGATAATCGGTTGCCAACACCCGATTAAGCCGGGATTTTTCAATAAAATCAATAGCATTAAAAAAGGCTCCCAACTTGTTATCAACTTGAAGCAGATCTTCTATTCGTTTAAAACTGACAGTTGTAGTTATGCTTCCCTCCCTGATTCGATAAACATACAGGCAGTCGGGGATTACTTTCACCTTCCGCGCATAATAGCAGGCAAAGGGTGTAAAGAGATTATCTTCGTGGAAAATACCTTCTTCAAAAAACAGCTTGTTTTGCAACAGGTATTCCCGCCGGTACAACCTTAATACCGAACAAACAAAATGGAATTTTCGAAGCACTAAAACGTATTTATTATAATACTCCCAGCCCGAAAGATTCGTGTCGGTTATACCGGCATCCGGCTCTTCTGCCCCTCCATCTTCGAAAAACCGGCGACCATTAAAACAAAGCAGGTCTTCTCCTTCTTGTTTCTGTGCCAGAATCTCCAAGCTGTTTGATTCAATCCAGTCGTCGCTGTCCAGAAAAAACAAATAATCACCTTTAGCAACCTGTATACCGGCATTGCGTGCAGCACTAAGCCCTTTATTCGGTTGTGTAATTACTGTAATTTGATTATATTTCTGCTGAAACTCTTCCAATATAGCCAGACTTCCATCCGTCGAACCATCATTTACACAAATCACCTCATAATCGGGATATGTTTGTGCAACAACTGAATTGAGACAATCCCATAGATATTGCTTAACGTTGTAGACGGGGATGATGATTGAAAAAACCATGGTTTTATTTCATTTAGTTGTCAGATACTTCAACTGTTGTTCAAGCGTTTCAAAATAGCCCCAGATTACTTCGGCCGCATGAGGTAAAAAGCGCTGCTGCGAAGCAAAATCAATATATTTATTTTCGTCTGCTATCAATTCTTTAATCACAGTTAGTAAGCTCGCATTGTTTTCTCCCTGATTCCAGCATAAAATGGCATCCTGATTCAGAATATCCGGCTCCGGCTTATTATTGGCACCCCAATAAACAGGAATACAACCGGCTTCTATCGACTGAAATATTTTTTCAGTCACATACCCTTCGGCATTAGAATTTTCGGGGCAAATATTCAGTTTGAATTGTTTTAAAAATTTATGTTTATCATCGTTGAAACTTACCTGCAGCTCATCCGTATTTTGCCTGAATCTGCCTGCAGAACTTACTAAGTCAACAGATTGAAGCGCATCAATAATCTCTCCACGTATTCCATTCCAGTCGTGACTGGCAACCAATGAACAAAATCGGAGCCGGTTACCTATTTTTACATTGGACAATTGGTTTATCTTTTCTTTAATATCTTCAAAGCTCGACTCCGGCTCAAACATGTAAAGTATCCACAATGGGAAGCGGACATTTGATCCGAAAGTATTATTATCAAACCCGATAGATAAGTCAAACGGCTTCTTTTCGCAGACTTGTCTATACTTATCAAAACGTTCGGCATGCATGTTTTCGCCTGAAAAAAAAATATTCAGGCCTTTTCTTCTGTACTTTAGTGTTTCTACCGGACCTAATACCGAATAAAAATTTATTTTAGCTGAATAATTGCTGTTTATCTTACGATGCTGTATGAAACGTGCCAGCCACATTTCATGTGGAAGTTGAGTATGCCAAAAGTTATAAAAACGAATCTGATCATTTTTGTTTAAGCTCGTATCCTCCAAATATTGTTTGATGAAAGCGTAACTCTTTTTTATATTGACTATTTGATTCATAATAAATGATTATAAGTTCTTTTCATTCTCACCTCACCAGATTCTCCATGTATCAAAGTCAACACCTACTGCTTTCTCTCCCATCATCATGCCCAAAAACATACCAATATTAGAACTATAGGTACAAATTGTAAGTTCTGCCTTACAAAGAATTTCCATAGATGCAAACATTTTTATTAATTGACATTTCTTTTTCTCACTTGATAATTTCTGAAAATCCGAATGAAAATATCCATTTTCATTTTGCTCTGTCAACGTTTGAAAATCCCAATCAGGGTACTTATTACAAACTAACTCAACTATATTATAATCATCGGTATAAATAAAACCTTTTCGAATGCACGAAAGTGATTCTGCTTTTTTAATGTATTTATCAATGCTAATCAATTCATGTTCGATTACTTTATCTCCTCCTCGAATATGAAAACCTATATACTTGTCTTTAAGCGATACATCTTGTTGTTTTTTATTAATATCAGATTGCGTCTCCTCATTAAAACGGTAAACCAAACTGATTATTCTTTGACAAGCCGACTGAATTTTTCCATTAATCTCTAATTCAGGAATTACATACAATAACGATTCATTTTCTCTTGAATGTACCTTATCAAACAGTTCATAAGTCAAATAGTCTATTTTATACAGTGACTTTATTAATTTTAGAACAATTCTTTTATGAAAAGTAATATCGGATGGAAAGCGATGATCAAATCGGTTTGTATACCAATTATTCATTTCATCACAAAAAGGTTCAAAATAATCAGACCAGCCATTTCTTATTTTAAAATTTGCCGTTCCGGAATGTAATACAAATCTCAGATTATTATTCAGGCAAAACAATATAGCCAAAATCATATTATTCAATTCAGAATAAAAACCAGCTTCCAATCCGACTCCATAAACAAGAGTTTTATTAAACGAATTGTTTAATCCTTTATATTTCAAGAGAACATTCTGATTCATTTTAGTTACACTTATATTAAACAATTATCAACAAACAATTTAATTATGATTCTGATTTATTTGATACAATTCTATCAATAAGCATCTTAGATATTGACTTATCAAACTTTCTTGCAAAAAACACATGCAGTTGTTGTAAACTTTCATAATCAGAAATATCCAGTACTTCCGGTTTTGTTCCATATTCGTCCCATCTCATATATCGGAGATAATCAGCATTTATACAAAGATCGCGATTATTCAACAGAATGGTTTGCAAAAATATTTCCTCTCCAATGAGAGTGTATCTGAATCTTCTTAGATATTGAGGGTTGTTTTTCATATAATCTACCGCATAATTTACTGCATCAGCCGATAAACTCCAATAAGTACTTCCTCCATACAATTGATTAAAAAACTTGAACTTTCGTTTAGGTAAATACCGAGCATGTATTTTTCGTAACTTTCTATCTATTCTTATAACCAAATTACGTGTCTTTCGTATATCTAAGATATTACTGACAAGGAAGAAGTAGTTCATTCTTCCAAAACCACCATCAGCTCCCCAGCAATTATCAGGTAACTTGAAATAGTTCATATAATTATCATGTCGATGTAACTCAAAATAATTTTTTAAATACGATAACGGTTTTACAGGGAAATCACTTCCTGTTATTAAATGGTAATAATCATATTTTCCGTCTTTACATGCTTCCTGCATTAATAGCACGATAGCAAAAATGTGATTACTTCCACCCCACTCTATCCGGTATTTACGATACACATTTACGCGTGGATCATTTCGTAAAAAGGTAATATCCTCTTTACACTTTCTGTCTACATGAATAAAAAAATCAAAGTCATCATCAAAGTATTGAAGAATATTAGATATAAAATCCAGCTCTTTATACGCAGTAATTAAAATGGCTTGTTTCATTCTTCCAGTGATATTCGTTTAATTATAAACTCAGATCGTTTTTCCAATCTTACTTTACCTCCATTAGCCAGGGTAGCCATTTTATAACCGGTATGTTCGACACTTACTGCTATTTGTTGGTTGTAAATTCCATACGGATAGGCAAAATGTTCCACCGGTTTTAGGATACGATCTTCAATCCGTGTTTTGGAATCATGTAATTCTTCAATCACTTTCTTGATTAGTAAATTAGTCAAAGGTGCATGGGTTACGGCATGCGATCCAATAGTACACAAAGGATCAGCGGCCAGTTTTGCTATCTGATCCCAACTTAAAGCTAAACGATCTGCTAAGATTGAATAAGAGAATGAATAGTTTTTTAGCATTGCCCCAACCCGTTCTTCCATATATTTAGCTTGAAATACGTTGGAACGAATAATCTCGAATACAGCATTCTTTTCATCTATAGTTGCTGCAGGTAGTTGGGTTCCATCTCCGAGTGTAATCAAATCATTCTCTTTTAAAATAGCTTCCAACGCATACCACCACATAGCAGCTTTTCTATCCGGAAAGTCGGTAGCCACGTAAATAGCAAACGGACAATTGTACTTTTTGAATATCGAATAAGCTATCTCATAATTATCGACATATCCGTCGTCGAACGTAAAGCACACAAAAGGTTTCTTTTGCTTCTTATTGTTGACCGTAATTTCGTAAACCTCATCCAGAGATATTATCTGCCATCCCTTTTGGATATAAGCCCTGATGGTTTGTTCTAAAAACTCCGGCGTAATTTCCATCTTTCTATTGGCAGCCAGTAGGCTTCTCTCCTCAACAACCCGGTGCAACATCAGCACCTCTCCAACCGGCGGATGAAACAGTTTATAGACTTTGCGTATGATTTTTTGTATAATCATAGTTAGTTGAAAAAACATTGTTTTGCAATTCCGATATTTCGTCTGGCACTTAAGTATATCCAATTAAAAGAGAAAAAGTAACGTAGCAAAGCTTTCATATTCATCTCTGGAAAAAACCGGATTAAGATATATCGTTTCAAAAAGATCTGTAGATGATAGTTTAAGTTATCACTCAATGTATTCGGATCAATGTATTTTCCATCCTGCTTATTTCTTTGACACATAAGTCGACTCCACTTTGCAAATTGCTTATAATCATTTATAGACTCAATCTGCCCTTCCACAAACCGATTTATATGAAAATCCTTTTCGTTTTGACTGAACTTTGGAGATATCCGCTCTAACATTTCCAGTCGCACTTTATTTTGCACCAACATCTGTTTAGGAGCATTTGCAGCAGAACAAATCTGTCCTTTGTGCTGACGATAGCGCACCAAAGGTTCCGGAATATTATATATCCGCGTGAGATCAATACAATCAATCCACATTTTGTAGTCGTCGGCTAAATTGTATGCCTCATTATAAGTTATACCCGTTTCCATTAAAAACGATTTACGAAATACAACACTGGGATGACTCATACAGCAAAAAAATAATAGACCTACTTTTAAATGCTCATGCGTCATTGGAAAGATTTTAAAACCACTCCGGTCACCAAACAATTCTATTGATGTTCCACAGATACCAATTAGGGGATTGGCATCCATGAGTTGAATTTGTTTTTCCAGTTTGGTTGGTAACCAGATATCATCCTGATCAATCCGGGCAATATATTCGGTTTGGATTATATCCATCCCCTTTTGTGGCGAACCAATAGAACCTAAATTTCGTTCGTTTAGCAAGTATTGAATACGGGAGTCGGTATACGAAAGAATTATTTCTTCGCTTTTGTCTGTAGAGGCATCATTTATAATCAGGAAATCAAAGTCGGTGTAAGTCTGATTTAAAACAGAATCAATCGTTTCCGCTAAAAATTCGACTCCATTGTATACCGGTAAAAGAACAGTTACTCTATTCATACTTTTTTCAGATTAGACAGAATCATACGAAAATAAACAAAAAAATTAATCAGGGGATTATAGTTGAAAAAACGACTTAATATATCATGCCTGAGTTCTTTCGAAAAATGATATTCTTTGTTAGCCTTTTGGTACATCTTAGCCCATTGATATAAACTCTTCAGTGGAATTGACACATCGTCGATAGCAGAGATATACTCAAAAACCCGAAATCCCTCAGTAAAATATTTCCCGGATCTTTTGGCTTCTGTTGAAACATTATTGTTATGTATCCGATAATTATTCAAAGTTTGTTTTACTTCTAAAACATCTGCCCGCCTGCTAAACTGTGCGTACAAAAACCAGTCACCACAATATTTCATCTCTCTGTAGGATGTATCATGCAACATATAAAACAAGCTTTTTTTGAAAACCATCATACTGGCATTCCATATCGCATTTGAAGTCAGTAGCTTTTCTGAGATAAATCGGTTTCCCTTATATTCTATTACTTCATGCGTGTTTTGCTCCTTATTTTCATACGTAACTTCACCGGTAGAATTAATTAGCTTTGAAGCAGTATAAACCAATCCAATAGTATCGTTTGTTCCGATAGCTGTTATTATTTGTTCCAGAAAATTTGCTTCCGCCCAATCATCACTTTCCGCTATCCATATATATTCACCGGTAGCAAGTTCAATGCCTTTCTCCCATTGTTTAAATGTGCTACCACTGTTTTCCTCATTAAAGACCAAATGTGTAACCTTAGGATGATCTTTATACGAAAGTAATACTTCCTTACTATGATCCGTCGAACAGTCATCCAGCAATATCAATTCAAAATCCCGAAAGGTTTGACTTAATATACTATCAATCCGCAGCTTTAAATAAGGTGCATGATTATAGTTGGGCACTATGACGGAAACATGAGGCATAGATAAATTAATTCATCATTTGATTGAATTGCTAATTTAGCATTCTGATTATAGCTGCAGGAACACCTGCAACAACAGAATTAGGAGGAATCGATTTTGTCACTACTGAATTAGCGCCAATAATCGTATTTTCTCCAATTGTAACATTTGGTAAAATACAAACAGAATCGCCAATCCATACGTTTTTCTCTATTATCACTGCTCCTTTAGAACTCAGCAATCGCTCTGCAGGAGGACAGGTTAATTCTTCTTTTACAATATGGCCATGAAAGTGGTCTGAGATATAAACATTACTTGCTATCATTACCCCATCTCCAATTTCGATCTTATTAATGGCTCCAATATGGCAATTGGACTCTATAGATACATTATTTCCTATAGAAATGATGGGGCTAAACTGTTCACCCATATAATTGGAAATTGCTTCTAATCTTAAATGATGAGACGCCGTAAAGTTAGCACCAATACTAATGAAGTTAGCACCTGAAATAAAATATGGATACTGAATTGAAACATTATTTCCTAAAAAACAAAATTGATTCGTAATTTTTCTCCACTCACTTCTTACATATTTCTCATTTACATCGCCCATTAGTCTTGCCAGCTCGCGAACAAGAAATTTTCTCACATACCATTTAATCTTCTTTATCATATATTTATTCCATCCAAGTCATATTACCAAAAACAACACCGTAATCAAACGTTTCTAAATGGGCTAGATTCGTTCCTGCATCGATAATTGAGAATGGACATAATTGATCAACAACATCATAAGCATCTAATCCTGGTTGATAAATATGTGTCAATATACTATACTTACCTCTAGTTAAAAAATGAGAGCTTATTTTCAATTTAAATTCTCGGTTCTCTTCAATTCGTCGATTAATAGAGGTAATCCTATTTTGATTTTTATCTACGATAGTTACCAATACATTTACGTGCAGAACTCTGACCTTCTCTCTCAAATTTATTTTAATGTAAATTTCATCGTCTGTTGTGAATTGCATTGTAGACTCCTGTCTAACATTAAACAGCTCCATAGAGTCAAGATATATGGGAGCATTGGGAATTTTAGTCCTTTTAAAAATAGCAGATGATTCCGAATCTGAAAGATAATACTCTATTGTTTTTTCAATACTACCATTATAGACCAAGCATCCGTTCTGAAGTAAAACACCTCTGGTACACAACCTTGAGAGTGAGCCCATATTATGACTCACAAACAATACCGTTCTACCCTCCCCCTTTGATACATCCTGCATTTTGCCAATAGCCTTCTTTTGAAACTCGGCATCACCTACAGCAAGTACTTCATCTACTACCAGTATCTCAGGTTCCAGATGCGCAGCAATAGCAAACCCCAGACGAACAGTCATACCGCTGGAATAACGTTTCACAGGAGTATCCAAATAACGTTCTACACCGGAGAAATCTACTATTTCATCTAACTTACGGGTTATTTCGGCTTTAGTCATCCCCATAATGGCACCATTCATAAAGATATTCTCACGTCCGGTCATTTCGGGGTGAAATCCGGTGCCTACTTCCAGTAAAGAAGCTATTCGTCCCGCGGCCTTAATAGTTCCGGTAGTAGGTGTTGTTACTTTGGAAAGAATCTTCAGCAAGGTAGATTTACCTGCTCCGTTTTTACCAATAATACCTAACACATCGCCTTGTTGTACTTCGAAGTTAATATCTTTCAAAGCCCATACATAATCACTCGTCCCTTTATGTGCCCGGTCATTTACTTCACCGATCTTTAAATACGGGTCTTCTTTCCCCTGAATATTCATCTTCCACCAACGATTAAGATCGTGGCTCAGGGTTTGAGTACTCACTAATCCTAAACGATACTGTTTACTTATATTCTCAAACTTTATAGCAGTGCTCATAATATTGAATTTCACGAATTATTTCTAATTACACGAATTACCATTGAGTGAAACAGCCAGATTATTAGGCCTGAATTTGTGTAATTTGTTCTTTTCGTGTGAATTTATACATTAATGTATTATACGCTTATATGTCAGACTTTTTGAGCCAAAACAAACAAGCAAACCTAACTTTATATTAGTAACTTTTAGATAATTCAATGTTTGGGCTATATCTGTAGGATATATAAATGGAGTTGCTTTTAGCTCTACTATTATCGAGTCATAACAAACAAAATCGGCTTTGAAATACTTATCCAAGAGTACTGAATCAAACTGTATACGAAGCTTTTGCTCTCTTTTATACTCAACATTATCCTTTATAAATTGTTTTTCAAGTGCCTCTTGATATACAGATTCTAAGAAACCGGCACCCAACTCAGCATGTACCCTCATACACGAACCTATTATTTTATAACTTTCGTTCTTAAACAATAAATCTGCCATTTCTTAATTCGTGTAATTCGTTTTAATTCGTGTAATTTATATTTCAATAATAATATCCGGTAATCAAAAGCCGCACAAAATAAATCAGCCCCATACCCACATGGATGAAGAATACCAATAACAGCAAGCTATTTTTTATCGTTTTGCCTTCCAGCTTTATGTCTTTGAGTAAAGCCAACAAGGAAGCAAAAAAACAAAACCAGGTACAGATAACAATTTGCCAATAGAAATTACCATGTGAAGCCCTTGGTCCCGACTCGGAAATAAAAAAGTAAATCAGTACCGAAACGACAAAAGAAAGTAAAACATACCAGAACAAATGACTCTTAATCAGTTTTGGCAGATTAAAGAAAGAGTAAAGGAAAGGAAAAAGAACTGAAAGAAGCAGTGTCAGAGGAATTACAGTAATATCAGCAAATTCCGGATTACGATAAAAAGGAAGAAAGACCACAGAAGAAGCTTCCTGATGGATTGGTTTAGCCATTTTATAAATAACCCAATATTCCAGAATCAACACACAAAATCCAATTATTGGAGGAATCAAGCTATACCAAAACTCTTTTTTAAATTTATAGCTGAGCAAGAGTAGTAAAGGATATACGCATATAAAAACAAAGAAGTAACTGGGCTTTATAAATAAGTTCAGCAGTATTAAAGCAAAGATCCAGGCATTACGCTTTGCACTATATGACAACAACTGTTTATACGACAAGTCAAAAAGCAATATGGCGAAAGGAAACAGAAACAATATAGTGGAATTATGCCATACATTGGGTACATAATTACCTATATACATAAAATAATCGTCTGTAAAATAGCTTTGACCGGGAATTGCAAATACAAACAACATACTTAGTGCCAGTGTAACAATCCACCAAGCACTTGCTGATTTTCTATTCCGATCTTCGAGAACTTCTATTATCTTTTTCTTCGACAAACAATACTTATACACCCCTGCAAAAGCCAATAGACCACACAAGCTAAGTTCGGTAGCTGTTACCTTCGCACTGAAAAACGAAAACACATTGACCAGCAGATAAACCAGAAAGTTTCCGGTATAAGGAATCTGGCCTGTACACATCTGTCGGGCAAACGCAGCATGATCATGCATATCATTATAATCGGCAGGGACAACCTTCAAAATTCCATAATAAGCTGCAAATAATAGCAGAAAAAGGACCGGGGGTATAAGCTTTGTTTTGTTCATAGAATAATTAGTTGGTAGTTGGTAGTTATTAGTCGGTAGTTAGTTTATTGGACTAACACCAAATTTATCAGGATTATTAACCATAAACGATAATAACCGTCCAACTTCTTCATTCAATTTTATCAATTGTATATAATCTTCTTCAGTAAAATAATGGCAATGTAAAGAGAAGTCGAGCCAGACGAGAGTTTCACTATTCTCCCCTAGGCAATCAGATAATTTAAGCAGATAGTGTTTGTAATAGCTTCTTTTTCGATATGCCTCTGCTAAGTTTGCACAAACCGAACGTGAAGAGCGTCGAATCTGATCCGTTAATGAATATCTTTCCTCTTTTGGAAATTTCAACGTAATATCAAATATTTGACAAGCTTGTTGAAAAGCTTTCTGATATGCCATCAAATCTTTAAATCCTTGATTTACATTACTCATATATTATTATAATGTCTTTCTACAAACTACCAGCTATAAACTACTTACTACCTACTATAAACTACCTACTACTTACTATAAACTGATTTTATAGTGGCAATAATCTTATTCTGATCTTCAAGACTTAGTTCATAAAACAACGGCAAACGCACCAAGCAATCGGCAAACCTGTCGCAATTAGCCAATACGCGTCCATCATGTTTTTCCGTGTAATACGGACTACTATGCAAACTCAGATAATGAAACACAGCCAATATATCATTTTGCTTTAATGTTGTAATCAACTTGGTTCTTTCCTCCAACGACGGATAAACCAAATAAAACATATGCGCATTATTGGTTGCGTACGCCGGTATCTGAGGTAATTTGAAATATCCTTTGTCGGCCAATGGTTTCAATGCTTCATAATACCTGTTCCAATGTTCTTTGCGCTTGCTTTGAATCTCATCCAGATGTTCAATCTGAGCCCAAAGAAAAGCCGCAATCACTTCAGAAGGTAAAAAAGAAGAACCTATATCCACCCATCCGTATTTATTCACTTCACCGCGAAAGAATTCAGCGCGGTTTGTTCCTTTCTCCCAAATAATCTCGGCACGATGAATAAATCGTTCATCATTAATGGCAAGCATTCCTCCCTCGCCGGAAATGATATTTTTTGTTTCATGAAAAGAAAAAGCTGCTAAATGTCCAATACTTCCCAGTGCTCTTGCCGCTTGCTGCTTACCGTTTGGTGCTGTATAGAATGAATCCACCGCTTGCGCAGCATCTTCTACCACCAATAAATTATATTTGTCGGCCAAGGCCATGATTTTAGTCATATCGCAAGCCATACCTGCATAGTGAACCGGAACAATCACTTTGGTTCTGGGCGTTATCAATGCTTCTATTTTATCGGCATCAATATTCGGATGTTCGGATTGGCTGTCTGCAAAAATAATTGTAGCCCCCTGACGAACAAAAGCTAAAGCAGTTGAAACAAAAGTATAACTAGGAATAATCACTTCATCGCCAGGTTTTACATCGCATAGAATGGCAGCCATTTCCAATGCATCAGTACATGAAGTTGTAAGAAGACACTTAAGGAAACCGTAACGTTTTTCGAAATAGGCCTGGCAACGTTGTGTGAACATCCCATTACCTGAAAGTTTACCGGTAAAAACAGCTTCATACATGTAATGAGCTTCTTTACCCGTGAGATATGGTTTATTAAAAGGAATCATTTTCTTTAATGATTAATTATAAATGATTAATTGGTACCGACCTTTTGATACAAATAACCCATTTCGTTGGAATTAATTATTTTATAGGTCGATAGCTTTAATTTGTTTTTCGAAAATATATAATTCGATTGTAATTCATCTGATAACTCTTCAGCATGTGTAATACCGATTCCCGCCGGGACATTCAATACAATATCTTTCGTGAAATTCTGAACTACAATTGTATTCTTAAACCGTGTTGCCGGATTTTCTGTATATCGAATCTGATTCAGCACTTTATTTTCAATAGGTTTAGTATACCTGCCTTTATTAAATGACTCAACAATCTCAGGAGAGACAATCAAAAAGATGACTCCCAGAAAATTCATTGCTAATGAAAAATAGATCATGTCACGCTTTCCACTCAAAATTAAAAATACAACACAACCAAACATTACCGGTGCCAAAACACGATAATCACGCCAATCGAAAACATCATAGGCAGCTATGTTGATTAATATGAACAAAAAGAGAATCAAAAATACTATAAAATATTCAAATGTAAACGACTTAAAACGACTTTGTAGAATTTTGGATTTAACCAGACAATACATACAGCTGATAATAACGAAATAACGTAACAAAACCTGAATCTTATCATCCGAAAAAGGATTCAACAGATTTCCTACATTCTGAAAGAAATGATTAATAAAATTGAATATAAAATCGTTGATATTATTGCTCGAAAATAAGTCATTAAGGAAAGAATCGGGATAGGGAGAAACGAACAGATTATTCAGCAAAAATAAAAAAGCACTGAATACAATCCATGAAATAAAATAGATCAGCCATTTATGATTAAACTGTAGTTTACCTCTCCGGCTGAAGAGCAAAGGTAAAAACAAAACAATATAGATAATACGTATAAACGAAATAGCAGTACAAAAAACAAAAAGAAAAACAAGCAACTTTTTCCCTCCGTGCTTAAAATAAGCATAAAGTATCGCGAAGTAAATTGTCAAAACCGAAAGATTCAACAACTCAGTCATCGAAGTTGGAGTAAAAAGAATCAACGGAGTATAGGTTAGGCTAAAAAGTAGTATGTAAAACAGGGTCTTCGATGACAGTTTTACAATACTGTTTAAACATAAAAATGCCAGTGACATGAAAAATGCATTCGCAATTACAATTGAATAAGTTTTCCAACCGAATATCTTTCCAAACAAAGCATAAACAGATACCGTTCCAAAACCATGAGCGCCAAAAGATAAATATTTTGGCAGAACCTCATTCATACTATAGCAGCCAAAATTAAGACCTTTCTGACTAAATGACAATACTTCGTGCCAATAAGCCAACTCATCCGACCAACAAGGCACAGAGCTAAACACAGAATGATGCCCTAACACTTTGCTGGTAATGAACAATACTATCCAGGGAGAAACAATGAGTAACAGACCAAGAAATAATCGTGATTTATTCAATGTGTAAATTTCATGTATACCCGAGATATTCATTCTAACGCGATGCGATGATGATGTGATGATGTGGGGATGTGATGATATGGTAATGTGATGATATGGTAATGTGATGATGTGATGATTATTATCCTACCTACTACCTACTGCTTACTGCTTACTACTTACTACTTACTACTTACTACTACTTACTACTTACTACTTACTACTTACTACTTACTACTTACTACCCACTACTTACTGCTTACTAATTACTCCTTACTAATTACTCCTTACTGCTTTCAAAACCGTTGCACCCCACGAATATCCGACACCAAAACCGGCAATCAGTATATTTCCTTTTAATTTATCTTCTTTTTGAGCTTCACACAAAGCAATAGGAATAGTAGATGAGACTGTATTACCCACCTTTTCAAGGAAAAAGAAGAATCTGTTTGGCTCAATCTCAATCAATTTTCTCAAATAATTCATCATGTACCTGTTAGCCTGATGGAAAACAAATAAATTTATATCATCTTTGGAAAGTTCATTATTTTCCAGTACTTTATCTACCAGAACGGGTACAGCCTCGGAAGTGAAATTAAAGATTCTTCCTCCATTCATATACAAATAATCGGATGAACTTGGATTTCCCTCTTCATCAAAAGTCAATTCATTCAAGTCTTTCGAGTGACGTGCTCCTCCATTTTTGACTATCAGGTTCTCGGCTCCACGACCATCGGTACCAAGACTGAAGTTTTCAATAGACGCAAAACCATCGGTTGAAATCAACGTTGCAGCCGAAGCATCTCCAAAAATAGTTCGGTTTCCTTTATCACTTGCGTGAATGTGCTTTGAATAAGTCTCAGCAGTGAGCAACAATACATTCTTAGCAATTCCACCGGCTATCAGACCCTTGGCCAATGATAACCCGTATACAAAACCCGAACAACCCAGATTAAAGTCCAACGCACCACACGAAGTGGGCAAGCCCAAACGATTTTGAATCAGACAGGCAGAAGTTGGCAAGTAATAATCGGGACTTTGCGTGCAAAGAAGAATAAAGTCAATCGTTGAACGGTCAATAGCATGCTCGGCAAAAAGCTTTTCGGCTGCCTGAGTTGCCAGATCCGCAGCTGTTTCATTATCCGCAGCTATATGTCGCTCCTTTATACCTACTTTTCCTGCTATTTTTTCTGCAGTCCACTCCGGAAATTCCTTTACCAAATCCTCGGTAGTAACTACTTTTTCCGGTAAAAAGTAGGATATAGCTTTTATATATGATTTCATGATTTGTTGTTATAGTTCTATATTAATGTATATGATTCACTTCCTGAACTTAAAAAATAGATGTTCCATTCAGAGTAAGAAAATCTCAAAAACCAATTCTAAACGAAGTTGTAGTCATTTTTATTTAAGGAAAAACGTCGTACTAGTACGAACGAGCTTTGCAAACCAAAAACATTCAGTCGTACTAGTACGAACGAACATTGCAGACCGAAAACACTCAGTCGTACTGGTACGAACAAACTTTGCAGACCGAAAACACTCAGTCGTACTGGTACGAACAAACTTTGCAGACTAAAAACATTCAATCGTACTAGTACGACGAAACTAAACTTCGTTTTTTAAAACAATTTCCTGACTCCAAAGGAAATTTAAGTTGCCTCGTTTATAATTTATATCAGGATGCTATCCAATGCCACTTTTGAAAACTCCGTGTCTATTGCAACGTATAACCTCCATCAATCAGTAAGCTGGTACCAGTCATCCATTGGGTTGCGTCCGACAATAGATATGTAGCTGCATAAGCCACTTCCTCGGGCTTACCGTAACGTTTTAGCGGATATTTCAATCTGTCTTTCTCCAGTTCTTCTTCGCCAATACTTCCCGCTTTCAATAAATCGGTTTCTATCATACCGGGATTAATGCAGTTGGCACGAATACCTCGTGGAGATAGTTCCAATGCCACAGCTTTCATAAAGCCGGTCAATGCACTTTTCGAAGCAGCATAAATGGAACTGCCGATATAAGCACAATTATTACCGTTTATGGACGAGATATACACCAACGAAGCACCTTTGTTT
>WSSedL1CaDRAFT_10001033_pt1 | contig 17621 bp, 12 predicted proteins | sample WetSurSL1Cattail_FD_9464 | JGI IMG/M metagenome (IMG submission 9464)
ATTCGTCGGTACTTTGGCTCTGTCCTATAGAGCCTTATGTACCGCTACGTAATGCAACTTAGCGAAAGCGGCTCCTATATGGAAACATTTCTTTCCCTGTCTTGTCACGATACTTGCTAGGCTGAACTGTAACGTTTTTTCCTTTTGATAAGAATAGTTTAACAATTAATTATGTCTTCTTTGTGATTAGATTTTGAAATAATGATGAAGAAGATATATCATATCTCTACTGTACGGGTATATAACAGCCCAGAATTTTCATTTCGATTGCTTCTTCTTTGATACAATGAAGAGCATTCTTTACTGACGGTTCATCAAGACTTCCTTCAATATCCACGAAGAAGCGATATGCAAAGGCCTTCCCCAAAATCGGTCTGGATTCAATTTTGGTCATATTGATATTATTGTAGATAAAATGGGATAGTGCATGATACAAGGAACCGCTCTTGTGCGGAAGTGCAATACACAAACTGGTACGCTTCGCTCCCTTGATAAACACTTTTTTATTGGATATCACAATAAATCTGGTTGTATTATTTGCTTCATTATGGACAGAGGCTTGAAGCAAATTAAGTCCCAGATTACCACCGGCTCTCTCACTGGCAATCGCCGCCTGAGTAATATCATTCTCTTCCAGGATTAATCTTGCACAGCCTGCTGTACTCCCAAACTCTATCGGCTCAATATCCGGATGACTTTTTAAGAATTCGGAACACTGCTTAAGAACCTGTGGATGCGTATATACCTTCTTGATATCGGAAAGTTTTGCTCCCGTTATGCCCCATAAGTTATGCTCTATCTTCATCAAATGTTCTCCCATGATAAAATTATCATATTCAGCGAGAAGATCAAAAATATCTGTTATATTACCGGTTGAGGAATTTTCTATAGGAAGTACTCCATACTCCACGACTCCCTCTTTCACTGCCTGCATAACTCCGCCAAAGGTTGACATCGGTAATCCAATGATGCTAGAACCAAAATACTCAAGCATTGCCTGCTCTGTGTATGTGCCGATTTCTCCAAAGAAAGCTACCTTCATATTCGGCTCGGTAGTGATACTGTCTACCTCTGACAGTCCCAGACTCTCCAAACTGTCAAGCAGCATATACTGCAGTCTCCGACTCATAGACATAATTTGTTTAAATAAATCTGCAATTGCCTTTTTATTAAACTCGTTATCTGTCATTGACATCAAACGGGTAAGCTTTTCTTCTTCTCTTACCGCATCATAAATCGGTTTACCGACACTCCTTTTAAAATCAGCTATGTCCATCGCAAGTTTCATGCGTAATTCATAAAGTTCAACGATTTTTTTATCTACTTCATCAATTTTTTCTCTGCTTTCCATTAAATCAATCATTTCAGACTCCATTCCTCCGTACTCTGCCGTATCTGTTTAAATATGTAGATTAAGAACTCGAGCCACGTACTCTGTATATAATGCTTTATTATACTATCATAATATCAGTAATGCAATCAAGAACTATCCGGTACAAATCCATATTTGTTCGTTGCATAATCGACAGCACCGATATATAATAAAAATAATGTAAAATAAGTATTTAAGGAGGTCAGAAATGCTGTCATCGATAAAGCGCGTACTCTTAACCCTTATCATTCTTACCGTGGCTGCAGTCCTGTTCATATATTTTTATTCGAAGGGCCGTACCTATTATAATGATGACTCAGAGGTTGGTAATACAACCGGCAATATATATAATGGTGGACTTTTCTGCGAGCAGGGTGGTACTATATATTTTAGTAATGATGCGGAGGGCGGTAAGCTTTACCGCATGAAGTCAGACTGTACCGGCATTAAGAAGGTTTCTGATGATAAGGCTGTATATATCAATGTTGATGAGAATTATATCTATTATGCACGAGGCAACAATACAATAGAATACAGTACCGATTTCTATTCCTTCTTTAGTAATACCGGTATTTACCGTACTACCTACAACGGGAAAAACCTTAAGGTAATGAGTGTTGACCCTGCTGCTTTCTTAATGACAAGCGGAAATAACTTGTTTATGCAACGCTACAATGTTAAAGATGGATTTAATCTCACAATGATTATGATTGATGGGACGAAGGAGCGTATTCTTTCCGATACCTCAGCTGTTCCGATTGAATATTTGAACAAATATCTATATTATACCGGTGATTCTAAGGGTACCGATATTAAAGGAATGGAACTGTCCAGCTTTACAGAACATACCTATTATAACGGTTCTTTTGTCTATCCGATATTTAGCGGTGATTATCTCTACTATATAAATACTGAAGATCACGATTATCTTTATCGAATCAATAAAGATGGTACGAACCCGACCTTACTGGTTAAGAAGCCCATCTCTACTTATAATATTACAAACAAGGGCAAATATGTGTATTATCAGATAAACGGTACCGCAAATGACCGTCTTGAAAGAATTGATACTGATAACTTAAAATCAGAGAAAGTAATGGATGGGAACTATAAAGAGATCAGCGTAACAGAAACTAATGTCTTTTTTAAAACACTTGACAGTACAACCACCTATCGAATTGATGCAGATGGAGCTGTGAATGTAGACACCTTTTATACTTCAATCGTGCCAACACCTACTCCGATAGGCACTCCCTAATATCGCCCAAATAGGAAAGCGAACCAAATGCCAGAATGACATCTTCTTTCCTTGCATGTTCATAGGCACAATCGACTGCCTTACAGATGCTTTCGGCATGAATCACTTTGGCATTCGTAAAATGTACCGCTTCTGCTGCGAGTAATGAGGACGACAAAGCCCTGCTGTTATCCGGTGTCACGGTGATTATGATATCGGCAAGTGGGGCTGTTATTTCGAGAATTTTCTTATATTCCTTATCTGCCAGAACTCCCATAATAAATATCTTTCTTTGGTGCGGAAACAGGGTCGTTAGCGTATTATGTAGCTGTATTGCCGCATCCTCATTGTGTGCCCCATCCAAAATAAAATAAGGCTCTTTTGCTATGACCTCCAGTCTTCCGCTCCATTTTGCAGACAATAGTCCGTTTCTTATACAAGAGTCACTGATAGCATATCCAATTCCTCTCAAACTTTCCGCCGCACTTATGGCAAGGGTGGCATTCCCTGCTTGATATTTCCCCAGTAAGCCGACTTCATACTCTTGCGTCTGATAGCAAAATCTTGTTCCCTCTGTTGTTGTTCGAATATTCGTTATCTGTCCTGCAATCTCTTGTAATGCAGTGTTATTCTCACTACAAGCCTGCCGGAGCACCCTGATAATTGAAGGCTCCGTATTGGCGGTAATTACGGGTACACCAGGCTTAATAATTCCGGCCTTCTCCCCGGTAATCTGTTCCAGCGTATCCCCCAGATACTGCATATGATCCATACTGATTGAGGTGATTACACATAGAAGCGGCTTATGAATCACATTGGTTGCATCCAGTCTTCCGCCGAGTCCTGTTTCGATAACTGCAAAATCCACTTGTTCCCTATCAAAATACAAGAAAGCCATCGCTGTCTCAATCTCAAAGGAGGTCGGATGGTCTAGTCCCTCACTGAGCATGGCTTCACAGATTGGTTTTATGATATTGATTGCATCGGCAAGCCCTTGCTCCGTAATATATTCGGTACCAATCTGAATCTTTTCCCGATAAGAAAAAACCGAAGGTGAGATATACCTGCCGGTACAGTATCCTGCCTTCGTAAGAATGGAACTTATATATGCTGCTGTTGATCCCTTTCCATTCGTACCCGCAATATGAATCAGCTTCAACTTATCCTGAGGATTACCCATTCTTCTTAAAAGCTCGGTAATTGTATCCAATCCCAGCTTACTACCGTACTGACTAGAGCTTTCGATAAAGGCCCGTGCTTCTCTATACGTCATACAAATCTCTCCAAACACTATCTATTCTATCTTTCATAATACCTGATACTAACATAAGCTTTTTTCGCGCGCTCCGGCACATATCCCGGGAAATTATTCGGCTATTCTGAATTCTTTTATGATACATGCACATTTATTTCTCCTCCACAACCTGGAAAATAAAGAATTTCAAATAATAGGATTCCTCAGCCGACCACAGAATCGGATGATCCGGCGCTTGGGTCCGATACTCGACCTGACGGATTCTTTTCTTCACGTTTTTAGCCGCTTGGCCGATTGTCTCGGTAAATAATTCCGGTGTCATAAAGTGCGAACAGGAGCAGGTAGCAAGATAACCTCCGTCCTTAATCAGCTTCATTGCCCTGAGATTAATCTCACGGTAGCCCTTGATTGCATTTTTAACAGAATTCTTCGATTTTGTAAAGGCAGGTGGGTCCAGGATGACCACATCAAACAGCTCACCCTTTCTTTCATATTCCGGAAGCAGATCAAACACATCCGCTGCAATAAATTTAACCGTGTCAGAAAGGTCATTGAGTACAGCATTATCTGTTGCCTGAGTAACCGCCAGTTCAGAGGCATCCACACCGATTACTTCCCTTGCTCCACAAAGTCCGGCATTTAATGCAAAGGAACCGGTATGCGTGAAGCAATCCAGCACTCTGGCATCCCTACATAGCTTGGCAACCGCTGCACGATTATATTTTTGATCTAGGAAAAAGCCGGTCTTCTGTCCCTCGGCAACATCCACAAAGTATTTTACACCATTTTCAACAATCTCAACCTTGGTATCAAAAGACTCCGATAAAAAGCCCTTCACTCGCTCCATTCCTTCATTTTGACGAACTTTGGCATCACTTCGTTCATATACCCCGCGAAGGTTAATATGCTCTTTGGCCAGTAGCCCTTTCAAAATTTCTATAATCTCTTCCTTCATACGGTCAATACCAAGCGCCAGAGACTGAACCACCAACACATCAGAAAATTTATCGATCACAAGGCCCGGCAGAAAATCTGCCTCCCCGAAGATAATCCGACAGCTGCTTATGTCCACTGTAGCTTTACGGTAATCCCAAGCCGCCTTTACCCGCATCGTTAGAAACTCATGGTCAATCTCTTGACCTTTTCTTCTGGACATGATCCTTACTGTAATCTTAGAGTTGGTATTAATAAACCCGCAGCCAAGATAAAAATCATCAAAATCGTGTACAAAAACGAGATCCCCTTCTTCATAGGAACCTGTTATTTGATCAATCTCATTGTCATAAATCCAAAGTCCCCCGTTTTTTAGGGAACGGCCTTCGCCCTTCTTAATCTTAACAATTGCTTTTCCTGAGCCCATGTAACAACCTCCATAAGTTCGTGTAACCTTTAATTCTTCTTTTCTGATTTGTTCTTGAAAATAAACAGCTTACTAAATATATAATTTAAAACTATCACTATTACAGCAAGGCATGCCTTTACCAGTAGGCGGTGAAAGCTCATTCGCTCTGTAAAAACATACATACCTAATTGTTCAATCAGTAATGTAACTACTCTTGCTCCGATGAATTTGGTCACTTTGGAGGCCTCATCCCTAACATCCTCGCTTGGGGAGCGGAATACACCTATCTTATTAACAATATAGGCAAAGATAACAGCAATCAGCCAGGCCATTGCATTCGCCGTCAGATTTGGAATTCCAAGTTGATATAATCCTTCATAACTGATAAAATTAACAGCCGTAGTCAGTACTCCGGCAATGATATAGCTAATGGTTTCCCGGTTGACAACCTTTTGATACAGCTGCCTTAATTTATCTGTCGAATTTCCTTTATTCATCTTAGCCTCCGTATTTATCAATAATTATAATGTCAATAATCCAGCAAGAGATAGTATATCACTAAATAATCGATTAATCCAGTGAATAACACACATCTTAAATCATAACACACAAAATCGAAGCCTAGCCTGTTATAGGCCATAGCTCCGATTTATGCATCCATATTCGATTAATCTAAGGTAAACATACCTCTTTTCAAAAAGATTGCATTACTTGTTCCTACTAATGGTACATTCTTTGCTTCATCTCTTCCGTAGCGCATTACAACCTGAATTTGAATTTCAAATTTATTGTTTGAATCCAGTGCAAAGTTCTCTAGCTGGTCTGTACTTCCGGATACCAGATTTTTATAATACTTATCCGAAATCGGTATGTCAACATAATAATCATAGTTTGACTCCACCAATCCTCCAGAAAGATTAACCGTATGTACACTTGAGTTGCTGTAGGTTTGTGAATACTCGAACGAATCGTTCACTACCAATCTACCGGTATTCAGATCACTGTTATATTCATATGTGTTCAGACTCATCGGATATTCAGTAAGCACAGTCTTGGTGGTTACCGTTCCTGTCGTAGTGGTTATTACCGGGTAGAAATGCACCGTCATCTTCTTATTCAGAATAATACTGTAGTTCTTGAGCGTAAAGTAAACTCTCTTGGTAAAAACAGTATCACTGCCATCAGAGTAAGAGGAAATCTCAGAGCCGAACGGCTTAGCTTCGCCCACATCCAGCGTTGCATCATAATCCACATATAGAAAACTTGTTGTGCTGTCCTGCGTTGTTTTATCTTTGTTCGTGATTACCGGTTCCGTAGGAACCGTACCTGCAGAATAGGCTGCAATCATGGTATTAACAAAGAGCTTACGTTCATCATCCGATAATCCACCGGAATGTCCGACGCCGGAATAAGTGATGTTTCCTCTGTTATAAATGTAATAATTATTTCTCACGTCATTATTAGTTTTATAGAAATCACTGGTTCCGTCAAGGCAGTACCATACAACGATATCATCTGCTTCCATATCCAGCTGATAATATTGGGAATGGGTACTGGAAACAGTCAGCTTATCAGGGATCATATAAGGATAGGTTACAATCTGCCCATCGTTAGACTTAGTGGCACCGGTTACACGATCACCGTTCTGTCCGACTGTTACGTTGGTCATTCCCTGCGTAAGTACACGCGTGCCGACACTGGTTCCGTTTGCGGTATAGTAGGAATTGTCCGTAGGAAGTGTATTTACCTTGTATGGCCTGTCACTTGCGGTTCCTAAATTCGCTGCTACACCCTTGTTATCCATAACACCAAAGCGATCCATACCTAACAGCTGACGGAAATACTGATTAATGTTGTATCCCCAGTAAGTATCATCAAAGGTTCCCGGTTTTGAGCTTAAGTTAACAAAAGAAGTTGTATCATGTGTAAACAGTGTTGTATTGCCGGCATTGATAAAGTTATCAATCAGCTGAAGTGCTTTGGTATTCGTAATATCGGAATAACAGTCAGCATAACCCAGAATCAGCATATTAATACCCTTGTCGGTAAAATAAGTACATTTTCCATCCTTCATATAGACTTTTGTGTCACCCGGAGCAGTACCGCTGGTGGCTAAGGCAGAAAATTCAGTAACTGTTAACCGACAGAACTCAACCTCAAATTCATTCAATATCTTCGTGTAATAGTAGAACCAACCCGCATTCGCTAGGACATTAGTATCTGTTACATAAACAGAACCGGAGTTAACCAATCTGATACAGTTCGTAAAATAGGTATTGATATTGACTCCCGTATCCGTGATATCCTTCCCGCCATTCTTGGTCTTTGCTGTTGCTATCTCAGCAGCTGTAGGAAAATATACGGTAGGCATATAACTACTGTTGCTATTGATACCGTCGGATATGATCTGTAATACTTTTAGCTTTGCTTTCGTAGCGACTTTAATTGCACACTGTCCTGTAATGTCATCGCGAATCAACAGATTATTAACATCAAAAATCTCAAGCTTCCACGGGATTGCACCGGTATAATCTTTAATCTGTCGGACAATATTATAGGTCTGCCCACCGACAAGCTGGTTAACTCTAGTGGTTTTATGTGTTGCTGTATTCTCGATCTCGAGGGAATCGAGCTTTTCCTCTGTCTCACTAAACTTACCGTCCGCGTTGGTATCGATATAAAGTCTTACTTCATAATAACCGGTATTTGCGGTATCAATTTTAATCGTAAAATCAAGATTCTTCTCATCAATATTACTGTTAGAATTATCTGAGGCACCATTGATATATACCTGGTCATCCTTCATACTTTTATTTGCTGCTATGGTTCTATCGACGAACTCTACCGGTTTGTCGATGATAACCAGATTGAAGTTCTTATTATTCAGTGCATGAACGAATTCACTGTCCCTCGTGATGTCAACTTCCTTAAAGCAGGATGGAGTATAATTCGCATCTGTAAGAAGCGATTGCAACAAGCTGTAAACATAGGACGATTTATCAATAATCGAAGTATCAATATTACCGCTGCTATTAAAGAAATCATTACTAAGGATGATCGGATATCCCGCTTTGGCGAATTCAAGAAGATTGTTTAACTTGACTCTTGTGATATCATTCCCGGAATATAAATACTGGTCAATGTTATCATACTGATTATCAAAGCTTCCTCTTCTGGTCGTCTTACCGGTAGCCTTTGCACCAACATGAGCATAACGGTAATAAGAACCACTTGTATACTCATAGGAACCACCTCCCGGAAAACGTATGATATCTCCTGCTGCTACCGCGGTTTGGGCAGGATAGTCAACCCACTCTGCAGTATTGGTGGTGGTGGTAGTTGCCTTAAAGTAGTAATCATTTAGAACAATATACCCTGGTTTCCAGATTCCATTGATCCGTTTAGAAATATTGCCGTTTGAATTATCTTCAAAGGTTGCGGATATATTACTATAGGAACTAGTAACACTTATGCTTGAAAAATATACAGTGACTGCCTGACCACTGCTATTGTTATAAGAATATCTATAATCATTATTACCCGGTGATGTAGTTGTAATAACGCTACAGCCGAGATTAAGCCATGTTTTATCCGAACCGATATTGGCATAAGTTATAGCAGCAGTAGACCCGCTAAAATTAACGACTGACTTTCCTGCTCCATCTACAAAACTATACCCGCTTGAGTTGTTTTTTCTGACATCATAGGTAGTTGCTGTATGCGCTACATTCTCCTGCTTCTGATAAGCAGTGGTGATCGTCTGTGCCGTCTGAATTGTTATCTGTTGATTCGCAGTTGCCGTTGATGTGGCTATACTGTTAGGCATCAGACTGGTAACCACGCTGGTTCCATCCGCACCCATATAGATGATATCATATTTGCTGTTCAAATCGTCGATATCACCGATGAATTCGGAGGAATTCTTTTGCGTTACATTATATGGACCGGTAAAATTCGGAACATACCTGCTGATATACCAAAACCAATAGCTACTGTTCTTGAAGGTATCACATGGCTCTATCTCCAAAATATTAATACTCTTGCTGAAGTTTTGATACAGCCCACTGCTATGTAGCATATAATAAATTCCTTCTGCAGTCGTATAACGATCCGGAAGTGTGGTGCTTCCCGGATAGAAAAAATTATTCATATCCTTGTGATCAGCACTTAATAACTGGGGTACCATAAAACCTGAAACCAAACTGGCCGTACCACGATAGAGGAATACACGGTTATGAATCAGTCCCTTACCGGAAGGGACTGTATAATCGCTATCAATCCCAATCACTTCCAGGGTATTTGAAGCAAAGGTCTTTGTTGTACTGTTCCAAGCAGAAGAAGAAATTACTTCATAGGGCAGCATAGTGAAATTATTCCAATATTTCTTGGCATTTGTTGTCCAAGCCCCTGATATCCCGACTCCTTGAAAATTACCCAAAGAATCGATTTTAGATGTAGATATATACTTATTATTTAAGGTGACCGGATTGAACTGTTGGGTCATCAGATATAATTTATATACATTACTGCTGTAACCATAGACATTACCACTGTTGAAGTCGATTGAATCACTAAATTTAGATGTAAACGAAACCGTGGATCTGACGCTGGTGCTGGTACTTGCAATCACCGACTCATAGATATTGTAGTCATAAAGCACCGGGCACATACTTGAGCTACCCAAACCGGTGATTTTTTCCATGAGTCTTAACGTCGCTGCCCAGGATAGATCATTAGTTGTAAATTTCGTAGCCGTTATATTATATTGACTTGTAGGCTTTGAGAAAAGCTCCGTGTTCTTATAATTATTCCAAAAGTTCTTCAACGAATCTTCACAAGTTTCATTCATTACAATCAGATTCGCCCGGTCAATCAGTCCGAGGTTCGTATCCTTGTTTGTAAAATCCTTCGGTGTTACTGTGATAACCTTGACATGGTAATTCTTCAGTTTATCTACTATATTTCCCACCAGTGAAGGTGTATCTGCTGGAAAACCATCCTCGATACCGGTACCATAAATTATATCTGTGACCGACTTCGGCATACCGCTAATGGAAGAAATAGCACTAGCCGGCTTATTACCGTTAAAGGTTATCTTATAAGTAGTCGCCGAGGACGCAAGTATCCAACGGGCATAGAGCACAATACTGTCCGTAGTCACACTTGCAGGAATCGTCTGATCAAATGCGAAGGGATTTGTACATGCCTTATTCCAATACCAGCCGGCAAATATATAATCTGTTCTTGATGGATTGGTAAGCGGCTTCACTTCTGTGAAAGCTTCTGTTCTGCCGTTTTGTTTCACCTTCGTGACATCTGCTGGAAGATTCTTTACGGTACCATCATTACCAACACCGGCATTTGCTTGAAAGCTGATGGTGTAGGTTTGACCTGTTAGTTTGCTCCAGCCTGCATAAACGGTACTATTCGCCGTTATCTTCTTGGTAAAGTCATATAGAGTCGTGCAACCTGCATTCGCATACCAGTCGGTGAACACATAACCATCCCTTAAAGGAACACCGTCGGGCTCCACAATACTATCATTTAGATTCAAAAATTCCAAATTCGCAGGAATATGAATTACAAGGTCCGTACCTGCATTTGCATCAAAGGAAACTGTATACTGCTTCACAGTTCCGGAGCTATAGACCGTCTTCCACTTGGCATAAAGCGTCATGTTAGAGGTAATATTCTCTGATTTATTAAACGAATTCACACATTCGGGTTCCTTGTACCATCCAACAAATTCATACGCTGAACTATCTTCCCCCTTTTGGAAATCATTATCCTTATAAATCAGTCCAAGACTGTACTTCTTAAAAAGCTCATTATTAATCTTTGTTCCCTTATATGCATTGTATACTGCTACGTTTTGCTGATAACCATAGATTTTCTTCAGTAAAGTATCCGAAGCATTCAATGGCGTATCCGATTCTATAGCACCTAGATAGGTGGAAGTATTCGTAAGACTGCTGCTGTCTGCATAGCTTAATCCTACCCACTGATAGCTGCCGGTACCTGCTTTTACAGGACCAATCCGGTATTCATAAACCGTCTTCACAACCTTCGTGACCGAATCCGTAACACTCTTTGTCGTCAATGTGGTGTCATAATCACCGGTCTTATCCGATAATTTTTCATAATATCCATACTGATTGGCATTCACATTATAATTCCAGTAATAATTCAGCCACTCCTGATTATCAATACCGGTAACAAACTCCTGCTTAAGTATCGTATTGTTGTCAAGAGACACTGTCATATAATTCAAAAGTGCCGTTGTTACAGCATTCTTCTCGGTGCTGGTGCCTGTTGTCATTGCCGTAAACAGGTTAATCGGTTCCTGGCCATCCACAAGATATCCAAATTGTGCCATACTCTCGTTTGGAACGATTTCCAGAACAACAAAGGGATTTGAATCGGAGCCGAGAGATGAGCTTGATGTCCCCGGAATCGTATATTCTCCGTTGCTGTTAACAACGCTTGCATCTACCCAAGTCCAGGGCAACAATTTTAACGTATTCAAGGCAATCGTCGCCACAACAGTTAACAGTATGCATAGTATGCCACCGGCCAGATTACGCTTCCATTTTCTCATAGAATGACTCCTTTCTTAATTTCTTGTATCTGGTGCACTAGTTTAAATTTCTTCCTGCGATGTTCTTCGTCAGGATATAATCCCTGTCATGATATCGTAGATGAAATGTGATTTTCGTAAGTTTTTTATCTTTCGCAATATCAATGAATTCAACGTTCATTCCTGTTACATAACGTGCCAGTAACGCTCTATTATTACCATAAATTTTCTGTCCGTTAATTTTCAATCCACCATCATCATACAGCATTGCTTTATAATCAAGCTTTGTGGTACTTGGGAAAAAAATCACTCCTTCCGGTATCGAATAAGTGCCATCCCCCTGTAGTACCGCATCATCCTTCACTTTGCAAAAACGCAGAACCTGAGTATCAGGTTCCCATAGAATGATGAAATAATAATCATATAGAGTTCCGGTGGTGTATTCCGGATCCGGTGCTTTGATGCATAACACTTTATAGGTAATGCTTCCAACGGTAAAGCTGTCGGTGGAACATTCTGATGCCTCGATTGCAATATCTCCGATATAGGAACCTGCCATCTGAGCTTCCTGTTGAAGCACTGCTTCCTTATTAATCTCTTCATAGCTCGTTCGAGAGGCTGATATGAATACAGCAATAATTGTTACTATCATTCCTGTAATCAGTATCGTAACCACCAGTTCAACCAAAGTATAGCCTTTATTATTCAATTGCTTCTCTGTTTTCATGGTTACAACCTCCACTTCCTAATTCATCTTATAAAGCTTCTTCCTGTTTCTCTGATGACAACGATATCCACGGTTTTAGAGCCTTCTATATAGATATCTGTATAATACTCCTGTAAGCCACCGGTACTTTTCTTAAAATAAAATAGCTTCTCCGAAGCAGTAATCACTGCAGGATCCGTAGATGCCGTTCTGTTGATATATGATGTACTACTGATTGTGCCGTTATCTTCTTTGACGGACACCTTAAGCAAGGAACCGGCTATTTCTTGACGATAAATAACTGTATACTCGGTCCCGTCATAGTAGCGGATTGTAGCATAATAATGATCATCTGTTTCCTGATACAGCCTCATGGAAATAGAACCATCTTCCCGAATGACTGCCTCCTGCTCGGCCCTATTCAACATCAACATCAGCTTCTTCGCAGAGCTTTCCACATCAGAATCTCGGATTACAGAGAATCCGATTATGGAGCCTGTGGCCAGAATTGCCATAATTAAGATTACAACAATTAATTCCACCAGGGTATAGCCCCCGTTATTCTTCATTTTAATTATTTTTTCCATGCTTATCCTCTTTACCCAGTGCATTGCCAATCAGCTGCTCTGCTTAATTCTTACGCCAATTATCATATGTAATATTAATTAGGTCTGATGAATAGATATTGTTGCCCTTCGCTGTAGTACCTGAACCTCCGATTGAAAAATACGGAGCTACTGTCGTATTATTTTGAATCAGGTAACTTATATTATCCGGATCTGCTTTCAGGTTAACATTGCCCTGGATAATGGCCTTGCCTCTGGCTATGATCAGTCCGGTAAAGGAAGCACCGTTCCGGATCATTACATCACCTTTGGCTATGATGATACCGGCTGAATTAGTACTAATGATAACATCCTTCCCGGTAATGAGCTTATAGCTTGCACTGTTTGCTGTATAACCCAGATCAATAACATTCTGGGTATCTGAACTGATTTTACTCATATTTACAATATAGTCTGTGAGGAAACCATTCATGTTGCCTCCCGAATAATCCTCGTTGAGACTGGTAACCAGACCGAAATATTTTGAGGAAAGCTCGATCTGCTGGTTCTCAATCGTAGGGTCACTCATGGAGTACTTTCCTGGGGTTAAGGATGCCTTTCCTGCAGAATACCCCAAAATATTACCTGTATTTTCCAAAACTGCCGGATTAAATAAGATTGATCCGATTCCAAATGGAGTCATACGACTGTTGACCAACTCCTCGTTGTTGGTCATAAATTCGGTAAAATACTTAGTAGCCATGTCCGAACTCTGAAAATTCAAATACAGATACACCATGGTTGTTGTTCCATTATAAACTACATTTGCCACACGAAAGGGCTTTGTACGGTTGACATATTCTTCAAGACGAATTCCGCCGTTTCTTCTGCTGACAGAAATGTCTACATAATTATGACTCGGATCCGTGGTCAGCCTTGCATATTCATCCGCAGTCATGGGATTATGGCCAATTCCCATAATGCAGTCACCGGGAAGCAGATAGGAAGCTTGTAAACCACGGTACGTAATCGATTCTCCCTGCACAAAGGATAAATTATTCGGTGATGTTCCAAGTCCATAACGCTCCGGTACAGACACAAAGGATTTACCTGCAATCCAGATCTTTGTTGCCCCGGTCAGATCCAACTGGGCATCACTTGCGTTCAATACAATAGAGCTACTCCCTTCGGGCGTTCCTGATACCAAGCTTACTCCGTTGGCATCGGCCGTACCAAGATAAGCATTGTTCGTAGAGTACCCATAATAGGTGCCCTTCAGCTTAAACCGGGACGCATTTGCATCCAGTGTTAGGTCATCTGCAAGATAACAATTTCCCTGAATCGAAAGATTTACCGGATCCGCCTGAGATGAGGTTCCGGTAAGCAGGAGGTTCCTGGCCCATACATTACTGTAGCTAAGTGTACCTGTATAGTCATACTCACCGTTTCCGCCTTTTAAATCGACAGAACTGCGGTCAGCTATTTTGATCGTACTCCGGGAAAGAATCTGATCAGCAAAGATTGCAAGTGTGCTGTTACTGTCTATAAGAATTCCATCTTTATTATATTTATTGGTTGAAGTCTCAAGCGGGTTATATCCTCCTCCGTAAAGATTGCCTTTGATCGTTCCTGTAATTGTTATATCGTTGGTAATCTGTTCATCTGCAATTATGATATAATCCGCTGCAGCGGTATTCATACCCTGCACTGTATTGGACTGGAAGCCCGGATAAGTGAGATTAAACACTAGATCTGTCGTAATTTCAGAAGTAAATCCCTGTGAGTCCTTATATGCAATAGATAAATCTTTTAAAGTCAGCTGCGTACCCGCTGCATTGACCTCAATATAAGGAGTCTTTAGCCACTTAACATCAGAAGAATCGAACTTGTACAACAACTTGGAAGAATCTGTCGATAAAGTATGAAGAAACTGACTCTCTATGAGGCTTTCCAATTCAGTTGTAAAGAGTTTTTTAAACAAAGTATCTTGCTGGTCCGCAGAGGTCGTTGTATAGAGCTGAAGCCATTGTGTATATGCCTTACGTACCGCCTGATCCGAAAGCTCGTCCAGATTAGTCTTAACTTCATCCACTACATTTTCTGCAGTATAGAAGTTACCGGAGGAATCGGCACTGTTTCTAATTCTCTGCAGATTGTCAGAGGTATATACGAGTATAAGGGAGGCGATGATTCCGACGAAAAGCATACACACAATGACTAAAATCAGTGTGGATCCATGATTGTTATTCCAATGTCTACGTAATTTCATCGTTTTCCCTCCTTCATATAGGATTTTGTTCTTTTTGCATACCTTTATTCCGATACAACCGTCGAGGTAAGCGTATCCAGCAATTTAGTAAAGCTGCTTCCACTTTCATATACATGAATGGTTACATCATAAATTCTAGCCTGTTCCGGATTCAATTCCGTAAGTAATCGATCCGAAGCTCCGGCAGAATTACTTATAGCTGCACCGATTCCCGACACACTCAGTCCTGCTTGGCTGTGGAGTCTCAAGGTATCGGCTAATCCGGAGGTCTCCACCGGCAGATCTGAGGGGAAGGCTGTACCCACCGGAGCCTGCAATACAAGATAGATATCAAAATCATCACTTGTTTGATTCACTATTTTCACCTTCACTTGCGTAAAATCTGTTTCACTGACAAAAGGCGAATACATCAAAAATACAGAATCCAATGAAGTGTTTTTAACATTATCACAAAAGCCAATATAACTTCTGGTCAGTTCGGAATTATTAGTCGGATTGGCACAAACTCCTTCTATATTATTCAATGTATAAGATACATAAGAATTTAAGTTGTACTTGGGATTGCCTCCCAAGTTGTCTGTAACCTTGGATATCTCTATCGTAGTCGTCCTCGTTATCTTTTTGTTCAAGGTTGTATCATTCAGATAAGGCTTTTGCGTTGGCAACGCAGCTACCGGCAGCATTGTCGGTGTCGGATTACCTGCGGCAATTGCAGCATCACAAGCCTTTTCATATTCACTGTAGATTTTGTCATTTGCAATGTTAACCACATCACAGGCTGCTGTCCACTCGTCATAATAGTAACTTTTATGAAGATCCATAAAGTATGCTTTCGCAAGATAATCATAATCCGTTCCGCTGATCTTTGGATTGATAAGCGCAGTGGATACTGAATTAAATGCAGATAAATCGGCATATTTATAATCATTCGGAAGTAACTCGGGAGTTGGAATCGGTCCCGGTGTTAATCCGGGCGTCGGTGTTGCGGCTGAGGTATAGGCCGCTGAACCAAACGTGATGGTTACATCATAGGTACCAGTTCCCTGCTGTACTCCGGTCATCCAATAGATGTAAGGTTGTGTCTTACGGGAGCTGTCAAACACCTGATGTCCTTCACCGTCCAGTTTCACGGAACTGCTCACTCCGCTGCTTAAGTCTTCATCAAAATCAGTAACACCCTCCCCTAGAATAAAATCCGCATTAGAACCATAAAATTGCAGTGCTACCCTATCTATGCCAAGGATCTTCACCGTCTCCATCACATTGGCAGCAAGATTAGAGGCATAGAGACTTTGTCTGGCAGCGACAGTCACCTTGGAGGCTGTAGAGAAGCTCGCAAGCAAAGGAACAAATATAATCATTAAGATAAGGAGACTGATGATGCTTTCAATTAGGGTGAGGCCTTTGTTTTTATTTGTTTTTATATTTCGTATATAATTTTGCAAAATCAAATGCCACTCCCCTTTCCATCATTCAATATCTTACTGTTCTACCTAACGGCTAAACTGTAAATTTATTATCATAATCAGATGTCCCTATTACCTACTTGTTACTATCAACCGGTGGTGTATAGGTTCCGAAGATATTATCTGTACCGATAGCAACACCGCTGACATCCGGGACTACATATTCACTGTCCGCCCTTACGATACGGTATAGGTTGAGGATCATGGTTGCATCCAACTGTCCGGTTTCTTGGTTATATACAGCATTAAAGCTTTCCACGTTCATTCGCTCTTTATAGCTATTAATGAAATCCATACCGTCCTTCAGCCCTTGATAGCTGGTTGAAAAATTTAAGGAGAGTTGGCTCGTATAAAGAGAAACCGCCGAGGTCCCATCCTCCTTCAATTTGGTCGAGAAGTAGATACCTGTCTCAGGTGAGAAGGATATATTACTTACCGTCATCTGCGCCTTCTGTTCCATTTCACTTACCATCATAATGCTCTTTTCGGGGGTAATACCGGCGCCATACTTGGAATAAATCTCCTCAATTTCTGCTCCGGAATCCGCAATTCCCTTCTCGTAGGTCCCCTTCTGGGCTGCCTTTTGTTCAAGCTCCGCAACTCTGGTATTTAAAACTTTATTATCATTCATTACCTTCTGAGCCATTTTATCAAAGGTTGAATATCCAAAACTGTAGGCAACTACGACAATAATCACCATTAGAAGTAGTACCACTAATTGCAACTGATTCTGTGTCATCTTCTTCATTATGGAGTCACCTCTCCTTCTGTAGCTTCCGGAGTCAACTGTGGTGCTGTATTCTGACTGTCTGTCGGAGCTGCCACTTCTTCATGGTAATTACACTGTACTGA
>WSSedL1CaDRAFT_10001034_pt1 | contig 17618 bp, 14 predicted proteins | sample WetSurSL1Cattail_FD_9464 | JGI IMG/M metagenome (IMG submission 9464)
ACCGCTCCGGGTCCAGATCCGCCAGTTCGGCCACGGGTTCGGCGGGTTTCAAAATATCCACACTATAAACCAAATCCGGCAACTCCTCTGCGCTGATCGGATCAAAGCGCGGATCACGGGTTGAGGCCGAGACGGCATTTTGTTTGATCTCCTCCACCACATTTTTCTGCGTGGGCTCGGTGGTCCCAATACACCCTCTTAATTGGCCGTGTTTCTTGATAGAAACAAAGGTCCCGGCTTTTTCATTCATAAATGACTCCAACCCTACCGGTTCGGCCATAGCTTCTCCTTTTACATAAGCTTCAACTGTTTTGCGGGCATAGCTCACCGGTGGACTCTCCTCTTTTCGTCTCTCCTCCAGTCCCTTATGGCGCTCTTCGAAAATATCCTCCAACAGACTTTTTCGGTTGACACCGGTAAGTTTGAAAGAGGCTACCCCATAGCCAACTCCAAATGGGCCCTGATAACTATGGATTGTTACTTGAAATTCCGTTCCATCTAGCGCTCCCATTAACATAATAATACTACGAAATCCACATTCAGCGGCTTTCTCCAATAGAACCGGGTCAATTTGAAAAAGTTTCTTGACTTTAACATCTTTAAGTAAATCAATTAATTTTTGATCAAATTCCGCCCCGCGGGCATCATAACCGGCGGGTGCTCCCGGTTTCAAACAATGGGAAAGATCGCCGCTGGCAATAATAGCTGTTTTGCGTCCCAATTTGTTAATTGCCGCTTGGACTGTGGTTCCGAAACGGTATAACTCTTCCAGTGGCAAATAACTGAGCGGGATAACCACTAAACGGACTTTTTCGGCCCACTCGGGAGTAAAAAATGATAGCGGGACCAATACCCCATGATCGAGGGCCCCCTGGGGACGGTATTTTTTTGCCAAATTCTGATCCAACTCTAGAACGGGTAAACCTAATGCCTGCGCTTGGACAACAATCTCCGCCGCCAATTCCCGGTCGTTCTTCCATTCCCAAATCCGCTGAAGTCCAAAGCCGGAGAGATCACCGCTGAGTGTTTCATCGCCATAAACCACCACTGCATCAGAAAAAACTGTACCATGGGGCGTAAAAACGATCAGAGTCTCCGGAGGATCCGCTGCCAATAAACGATTTATTTCCTGCATTCCCTTGATTGTCTCGGCCGCCTCCGCCAGATCCGGCCCCTTCCCAATCCCGGACACGATAATCGGGGGATGCGGCGTCAAAGCTCCCAAAGTAATCATGTTCTCACTACCTTTACTCTTTTACGATTTCAATTATTATCCGCTTTATTTCTCACGGTATATAAATAATTTTCAGTTGATAATAGGCGTCCGAAGTTGACAAATCTCCGGCAGGAGCTGCTTTAACGGACAATTCCATTTGTTTGAATTTCCAAAGGAAACTGCCGTATATCCCGCTCCGGGTCTTATCATTGGTCGGATTGGACTTATAATGGAAATCACCGATAAACGAACCAAGTTCCCAGACATAGGGTGAATTCTTAAATTGAAGTTCCAGGCTTAGTTTATTCTCCACCCGGCTCTTCAGATCCGTTTCCGGATGAAAATAGACCCCGGGTTCGCTATAATCTTGTTCGGCCGAATAATAATGCAGATCACGACAGACCCACCCCCCAACTAAGCTGATCGCAGGATTCAGTTTGGTGTGGGCCCTAAACTGGATTTTTTGATTGTCACGATAAGGTTCATAACCCCGCTCCCAATAAAGTTTGCTGTATTCCCAATCATATTGCCACTTTTTATCGATATTGTGTTTCCCTTGGATAACCCACTCTTGTTTCCAAAAATCCGTTGAATTCGCAGCCGGATATTTTCCACTATCTTCATGATATTCAAGCTGAATTTCAACGTTAGGACGAAGCTGCCAACCAATATCCTCTTCCAATTCATATTTCAAGCAAGTATATTGAGGATCCTTCCGATAGTATTCTTTGTCGTTACGGGCTAATTTAACGCGATATTCCCATGGTTGCTTTTCCCAAGAGAAAGCAAGCGTCTCATTATTAAAACGGTAAGGACAACCTCTGTCAAATTCAGGCTGCCGCTCCTCCATCTTAAAACCAAGGTCCAAAGTTGTTTTGGAAAACGGCTTAAAATTATAATTCATTCCCGCACTATATATTTGATAGTCATCATCCCAGTCATATCCCACCTTCATATCAAAATCTTCCGTGATATTCGGCAGGACAAATCGGGCATTGAGTGATGAGAAATGGTCTTCTACCGGTACCACATAAAACTTTCCTGATAATTTTAGGTGAAGATCATCCCAACTACCACTATTATTTATCCGTAAAATCGATTGATTCGCTTCTCCCTCATTCCACTCTTCACCAAGTTCCGCTTTATCCAATTCAAAACCGGTGGCAGAAACTGAAAAACCGCTGTAACCGACTAATCCAATACAAATAATAATTCCGAACCATATCCGCATCCTTTAATCTCCTAAAAATTTCTATTTTGGATATAATTCGGAAATAGTTACAAATATCCTCTTTTCATACAAATATTATAAATATTTAGAAAATTATTTTTGTTTCCATGTTATTCCGGCATCATACTAATGACCAGATCCCAGACTTCATTGGCGGCATCACAAATCAGTTCCGAATCGGTCTCCGCCAGTTTCGGAATGAACAAATAATCCAGCTCATCCCTTATCGTCTCAAATTCCGGTTCAATCTCACGGCACTGGGTGTATAGTTGTTTTATCTCTCCTAGCGGCATTTTTTCACGAGATAGTAAGAACGCTTTGAATAAATTGCCAACCCCGGTGCGAAACTTTTGTAGGCCCTCGCCCGGCTCTTTCACGATCATTTCCTCAGCCTGTTCAAACAATTGGTCCGCCTCTTCCAGCAAATCTTCCATTTCCATCGGCCTGCCCCTCCAATCCTTATGCTTTTATAACTGTCTATTTCTGGGTCACCCATTATTTCCCTTTTAGTATATGAAAATTTCCTATAATAATTTTGGATATCAAGAAATCAAGGCCCGAACGACTTCTTCGCGCCTTGATTTCTTTTATACACCGGACTTATCGATATTACACTATATGTTTTACCCTGAAAGGATATTCATAAATATGATATTAATATTGGATTGATAAGGTATTTGCTTTTTCGGCAAGTTCCTTGCTTCGAGCAATCCCCTTTCTTACTGCAGTAATCAAGTCGTCTCCCGAATCGATGCTCTCGATTAATGATTCAGTAACGCCACCCGTAGTAACCATCTTTGTTATATATTCTTCTTTGGCCTCATCTGAATTAAAAGTGGGCAGAACGTTCCGAGCCCAAGAATAAATATCGCTAAATACCGGATAATCTATACTAATCATTTGCATTGCTTCTGTAACAGGCAATTTCATTCTCTCAGCTGCCAACAAAACCGCAGGTAAACAGACTCCAACCGTAAAAATATGCATCAATTCCTCATGGGCGATTTCATAGACTTTCAGACCGATCTGAGTCAAAATGGTAATTACGGCATCATGATGGGGAAAAACTGCGACAATTCCCTTACCTGCTTGAATGGTATCCGGTCCGCTAGGCATAATTCGCAACACATCGAATCCCAGTGCATTTTTAAAGGTCGTCGTGGAAATACCGGCCATACAGGATATGATAAGTCCTCGCCGATGTCGACCGGCTTGTTTTGGGGAAAATAGTTTTTTTAGTTCATGAAAATCCTGTGGCCGGAAGGTAATGAAGATCAGATCCGACTTGCTGCAAATCTCCTCGTTAACGACTACGTTCTTTTCCAGATCCGCCTTCCTAATTTTATCAAGCGTAGAAGGTCTACCGCCATAGGATACCCTTAGATTTTCCGAAGGAAAATTAGTGTCCAACAGCCGTCTAGCCAAAGTTCGGCCTAAATGCCCACAGCCGATAATTCCGATTTGACAATTACGCAAGTCATTTCCCATATGCATTATAAATTCCCCCGATAAGCTACACGTACAACTGATTTAACTTCCACTCTCATCTCATACTACATTGCTTATGGAAGACATGCAATATTGACCGGACTAGGGTAGAGCAAATTATTTCAAGTAACGAAATTTCGATGTTTTCTGATAAACTCACAGATTTCATCCATCGCTTCGGCGGCTTCCCTGAACATTGGGGCCAACAATGGATAACAATGAAAGTTAAATATTCTGCTTTTGAAACTTGTCATTAATTGCCCTCCCCGCTATATTCCTTCTCACGTTTCCGTTTAGCCCCACTCAAAAAAAGTTCCACGCATCGTTCAATAACTTCGCAAAGTCACGCTTATCATCTACATTCCAGCAGTTTCCATTACCTTTTCAATATAATCATGTTATACTGTAATCGAACAAATGTTCATATATAAATTCAGAAGGTCAGGTCCAGCCATGAAACTCACGATGCATGCAATAACAGCACATTCGCCATTGGAATTACCCTATACGGGTCAACAGATATCCGCCGGATTTCCCTCCCCTGCCGAAGATTACTTGGAGCCGGCGCTTGACCTAAATCAAGAATTGATCAAAAACCCCAGTTCCACTTTTTATGGCCGGGTTAAAGGGTTTTCCATGAAAGATGCCGGCGTAGATAACGAAGACCTACTGGTGATCGATAAATCGTTACCTTATCGTAACGATGCCTTAGCGGTATGTTTTATCGACGGGGAATTCACCTTGAAAAAAATCATCCGGGAGCATAACCGCCTGATACTGATGCCGGCCAATCCGGACTATCAGCCAATCATCGTGAAGGAGGATGCCGAGTTTATGATTTGGGGTATTGTAACTTATATTATCAAGAAGGCCTATTAATGTTTGCCTTAGTTGACTGCAATAATTTCTATGTCTCTTGCGAACGGGTATTTAATCCAAGCCTGAACTCAAAGCCGGTAGTAGTCCTCTCGAATAACGACGGCTGTATTATCGCCCGCTCCAATGAGGCCAAACAAATAGGCATCAAGATGGGTGCGCCATTCTTTAAAACCGCAGATCTGCTCCGGGCTAACCAAGTAGTCATCTGTTCGTCCAATTATCCGTTATATGGAGATATGTCGGGGCGGATCATGAACACTTTAGGGCAATTTACTCCGCAGCTAGAAGTTTATTCGATTGATGAAGCTTTTTTGGATCTAGCCGGAATATCAACTGATCTGAATGAATACGCAATCCAAATTCATAAAACAGTCCTGCGTAACATCGGTGTCCCAGTGAGTATCGGCATCGGCCCTACCAAAGCCCTTGCCAAGACTGCCAACTATTATGCCAAAAAAATACCGGAATACAAAGGTATTCTGATCCTGAACCGGCAGAAAAAAATCGAGGATGCCTTACGGCAATTTGCAATCAATGAGGTCTGGGGTATCGGGCGGCAATATGCCGACTTTTTAAATAAACATCAGGTGAAAACCGCCTGGGATTTTATTCAGCTACCGGATGAATGGGTCCGTAAAAATATGACCATAACCGGCCTTCGCATCAAAAAAGAGTTGACCGGCATCTCCTGTTTGCCGCTGGAACAGGCGCCGCCCGACAAAAAATCCATCTGTACCTCCCGCTCTTTTGGCAGTCCCCAGACCGATCTAGAGTCTATCCAAAAAGCAATCGCTTCCTTTGCCGGTCAATGCGCCTATAAGTTACGCAAACAAAAAAGTTGCGCCAATCTATTAATCGTATTTATGCATACCAATAAATTTAACCCGTACGAATCCCAGTATTCGCCGAGTTTACCTTTCCGGTTACCGGCGGCCACTAATAGCAGTCTGGAGCTGGTTAAATATGCCTTATTAACTTTGGAGAAAATATATAAAGCGGGCTATCATTATCAAAAAGCCGGAGTCATGGTAACGGAGATCGTACCCCAAGATCAAGTGCAGGGCTGCTTGTTTGATGAAATCGATCATGGAAAGCATGGCGCCATCATGAAAGCCCTTGACCGGATAAATGCCAAGTATGGGCCGGACACTCTCACGATGGCGATTCAAGGCGGCAGTACCGACTGGCGTCAACGCCGGGAAAGAGTATCGCCAAGCTACACTACTTGCTGGAAGGATATTATCAATATCCAGGTTTAACTAATTCTAAAAACAAAGGGGCAGTCCGCAATATCGCGACAGCCCCTTTTGAAAGTCCCTATTTTGTCTCATTCTTTTTGGGGGAGAGAGCTCCCTCCCCCCTCGTTTTACATTTCAATTACGGTTCAATTCAGGCCGCTTTCAGTTGCTCCCTAAACCAGCTGCCGGATACCTTCTCCTTCAGTAACAGATCCTGAACCACTCGATCAATGACCGGATTGCGTTCCTTTAAAATGCTGCGCACCCGCTCCTTCTGCGTGTTAAGGATTTCGGTCATCACTTCGAAAAGTCGTTCTTTCCCCAAACAATCCTCCTGGACAATCCCTAAGCGGGACATTCCGGTGAGAATAATCTGTTTAGCGATATGGGTCGCTTGTTCAAAATCGTTACAAGCGCCGGTACTCCAGTCTCCATAAAACAGTTCTTCGGATAAAGCTCCGCCGAGACAAATACAGATCTGATCTTGTAAATATTCTTTGGTGTATAGATACTGTTCCTGGCTCTGGGCTTGTCTCATAAAGCCCAGCGCTTTGCCCCGGGGAATCACCGTCAACGTGGCCACCGACTCCGGCCGTAAAATTTCGCTGAGCAAAGCATGGCCCACTTCATGGATAGCTACGCGTTTTAACTCAGCCGCATCGGGTTGGCGTTCCAATTTTTCACCCATCATCACTTTATCAATAGCCTCGCGAATATCCTCTATCAGGATCTGATCATGATTCCGCCGGTAAGCCAAAATAGCCGCCTCGTTGAGCAATGACTCCAGGTGGGCGCCGGAAAAGCCGAACGTATCCTTTGCTACCTCTTCCAAATTTATCTCTTGGGCTAGCGGTTTCCCTTTAGCATGGATATTCAAAATATGAATCCGGCCTTCTTTATCCGGTAGATCCACTTTTACTTGACGGTCGAACCGGCCGGGTCGTAAAATCGCCCCATCCAATAAATCTGCCCGGTTGGTGGCGGCAATTAAAACGATCCTTACCGCTTCATTCTGCTTTAAACCATCCATTTCCACCAACAACTGGTTAAGCGTCTGATCGTATTCCAGATGCGAGCTATGATTGCCTCTTTTACCGGCAATCACTTCGATCTCGTCAATGAATATAATAGCGCTTCTTTTGCCGGCCTTTTGCGCTTGCTGTCTTGCTTTATTAAAAAGCTGCCGTACCCGCTGAGCGCCGACTCCGGCGTACATCTCCACAAAACTGGAACCATCAGCGGTCACAAATGCTGAATCTGTATAACTAGCTGCGGCTTTAGCCATTAAAGTTTTGCCGGTACCCGGTGGTCCGGTGAGTAAAATCCCCTTTAAAGGACGAATACCCAATTTGCTCAATTCACCCTGGTCGCCGCGGACAAAATCAAGTGCTTCCAGTAATTCCCGTTTAGCTACCTGTTGACCGCCGATATCGTCAAAGCTAACATTCACAGGCTTATTCGCCACTTGTCCGCCCAACATCTCCGGACTGCGCCCGAGCATCCGGCCTTGGGTAAAAAAGTATAACACGACTAAGGCGACACTTATAAGCAGAAACGGCGTCAGATCGACTCCACACCAAAACAAAAATGCCAGTAGGCCGATACCGGCTCCGATTACCCATTCAATATGTTTCATCATACGGTATCACCTCCAGATGGATTATTAATACGCGTTCCTGTTTGAGTGACGAACGGGACCACTTCATATAGGTAATTGGCCCCCTTTTCAAGCTGTAAATACATGTTGTCTTGTCCGAAATAAACTTTGGTTTTAACCCCGGAATAAGACTCTAGGGCCGTCTTGAGCTGAATATAATGGCCGGAAACAGCCGCTTCCTGAAGATAAAACGACAATTGGTAACGGAGACCCTCCAAATAATGATTGCGATTATCGTTAATCTTCAGCATTTTAATGGGTTGATTGTAATATAAGAAAACCTTTTGTTGAATGTTTTCTACAACTTGCTGCAAATTATCGACTTTACGTAATTTCAGAGTAACACTAACGCCGTCTTTCTCGGCCTTAACTTGAAAGTTCCGGATTGCCTTTATCCGTTGTAATTCCTGATGAAGTGGCTTTTCTACGCGAAATTTATTGGTCAGAAATTGCCCGCCAAAAAGCCCGCCGGCAGTAATTAAAAAGGCCAATATAATCAATCCGATTTGTAAATTCTTGATCTGTTTCAATAAACTTATCCCCCTAACGTAAAAGACTTGTTTTTTATAATAAACCATATTCTTTAGCGTTTTATGACTAAAAGCATCCAAAGCGCCGGGCTAATGGAAGAATATAAACCGCAGCCTAGTTGACATAAAAATTTTACCACAAAGTGAGTATCGATAATAGTGGCGATTATTGGATCAGAAATCAACATCCCAAAATGCATTATCAAACAATTCAACCGTGTATTGGTCTTTTCTGGAGAAAAAATGCTATAATTATTTTAGTCTATTTCAAAGGAAAGGACTCGAAATAAATGAAAATACTGATTTTATCCGGTAATCCCAAAAAGGACGGTCTCTGTCAGTCACTGATCAATGCGGCTAAACAAGGCGCAGTCCATGGCGCAGCTGAGGTTGAGGAGATCAGGCTCTGCGATCTGAGGTTAGATAGCTGCAAAATCTGCGGCAGCGGTTGGGGTACTTGCCGTGAGGAACATTGTTGCAGCTTTGGTTCAGACGGTTTTGATGATCTTAAAACCCGTCTTCAATCGGCTGATGCCATCATTTTGGTTACCCCAGTATATTGGGGGGAGACCACTGAAGCCTTTAAAAGCTTCATTGATCGCTTCCGCCGTTGTGAATATGGTGGGTCAGGCATCATCAGCAATAAACAGATTTTGTTAATCGCCTCAGCGGGAGGAACCGGGAACGGTCTTCTAACTTGCCTGGAACAGATGGACCGCTTCTGTCGTCATACCGGGGCGAGCATTTTTGATTATTTCGGAGTGAATCGCTGGAATAGCGACTATAAAAAAACTGCCATTCAAGCGGCGGCTCAGGCCTTGGCTAAGGGCCGCAAGAATGGAGACACGCTGCCTGGCTGAATGATTGGATGATATAGAACCATTGGGGCTGAATCAGTTTATCATCACAAAAATAAAAATGCAGATGCCATAAGACGCATCTGCATTGATTATTAATATTAAATATGAATACCAGTCCTGAGGCAAATCGTCAGCCCTTAGATTTCGATTTGGAAAACACATCAAAGGAAACTGCCGCTAAAAGTACAAAACCCTTAATAGCCATTTGCCAGTCGATACTAACACCCAAAATAGACATACCATTGTTTAGAACTCCCATTAGCAGACCGCCGACAATCGCTCCCACAACGGTTCCTACCCCACCAAGCGTCGAAGCGCCACCGATAAAACAGGCTCCAATCGCATCAAGCTCAAAGCCATTCCCGGATTTTGGGGTCGCCGAGTTAAGTCGGCCGGTAAAAATAATTCCCGCCAAGGCAGCTAAGACTCCCATGTTAACATAGACCCAAAACAGAATTTTCTTGGTTTTTATGCCTGAAAGTGCGGCGGCTTTTGGATTTCCGCCATAGGCATAAATTTGCCGCCCCACGATTGTCTTATTGGTAACAAATGCATATATGATAACTAATCCGGTGACTATTAACAGTACCACGGGAAGGCCTCGATATAGGGCCAGCATATAGGTAAAAGCGATAATAACACAAACTATGGCGACTATTTTGGTGATAAATGCTACTGCTGAAGAAACTTCAAATTGAAATTTCTTTTTATTTTGTCTGGCGATAATTTGACTCACAATAAAGATGATTGAAGCAATGACTCCGATCAAAATTGCTAAAATATTGACTCCGCCAAAATTAACAAAATCAGGCACAAAACCGGCGGCCAAAAAATTATAGCTGTCCGGCATTGGCGCAAGACTAGTACCTTGTAAGATAACCATGGTAAGCCCTCTAAAAATAAGCATACCCGCTAAAGTTGTAATGAAAGCAGGAACACCGACATAGGCAATGACAAAGCCCTGGAAACAGCCGATTAAAAAACCAACGCCCAAGGATATAAGAATAGCCAAACTGACCGGCATGCCCATTTTTAAAGTTAAAATTGCGGAAATCGCTCCCACAAAAGCAACCACGGAGCCAACTGATAAATCAATATTGCCACAAATTAATATACACAAAAGCATGCCGATGGCTAAAACGAAAACATAGGCATTCTGTTGGATTAAGTTAGAAATATTTAGCGGCTTTAATAAAATTCCCTGCGTTGCAATTTGAAAGAATAGGATAACTACCACCAATGCAATGAACATCATATATTGACGAAGATTACCCTTTAACAAACTACTCTGTTTGGTTCCACCGGCAAGATTATCCCTACTAAGCGAACTATTTGATTTAATCACTTTGAGACCTCCTTATTACTTTGCATGATACACTGCATAATTTTCTCTTGAGATGCTTCATGATTGGCAAGTTCGCCAACAATTCTTCCTTCATTCATTACGTAGATGCGATCACACATCCCAAGAATTTCAGGCAATTCCGAAGATATCATGACAATCGATTTTCCTTCTTCAGCCAGTTCATTAATGATCGAGTATATTTCATATTTAGCTCCCACATCAATCCCGCGGGTCGGTTCATCCAAAAATAAGACATCCGGGTCTGCAAATATACATTTGCTAAATACAACCTTCTGTTGATTACCACCGGATAGATTTCCGGCATTTTGCAAAATACTAGAAGATTTGATTCTTAATTTTTTGCGATAATCTTCAGCGACTTGAATTTCTCGATTTTCATCTATCACTTGGCTCTTAGATATTTTAGAAAGCGCTGCGATCGTGACATTTTTTTTGATGTCAAATGAAAAAATAACACCGGCAGTCTTTCTGTCCTCCGTAGAATAAGCTATTCTGTTTTTAATAGCATCACTAACATTGTGTAATTCTATCTTTTGGCCGTCTTTTTCTAAGTTTCCGGATATTTTTTTGCCGTATGCTTTTCCAAATACACTCATTGCGAGTTCGGTTCTACCGGCGCCCATTAAGCCGGCCAGTCCAACAACTTCACCTTTTTTTACATTCATATTGAGATCTTTGATTACCTGTCTTGATTCATCAACTGGATCATAGACATTCCAATTTTTAACTTCAAAACGGATATCGCCAGTTTGATGTTGCCGTTTAGGAAAGCGATCGGTTATTTCCCGCCCTACCATTCCCTTAATAATTCGACCTTCTGTAATGCTGTCTTCCCCTTTAATAAGGGTTTCAATCGTTGCCCCATCTCGAATAACGGTTATCTCGTCGGCAACTTTAATAACTTCCTGTAATTTATGGGAAACAAGAATACTGGTAATTCCATGTTCTTTCAAATCCAATATTAAATTTAAAAGATGATCCGATTCCATATCATTTAATGCCGCGGTAGGTTCATCCAATATTAATAATTTAACATCCTTTGATAAGGCTTTGCATATTTCAACTAACTGTTGTTTCCCCATTCCAATATCCATTACCTTGGTTTCAATATTTACATTTAAACCGACTTTTTTACAGATCGCTAGCGCTTTTGATTTGGTCTTATTCCAATCAACCGTTACCCCATTATCGGTCTGTTCATTACACATAAATATATTTTCAAAAATCGATAAAGTTGGAATCAAGGCTAACTCTTGGTGAATAATTGCGATTCCTTTCGTTTCACTTTCCCGGATATCTTTGAACTTACATACTTCACCATTTACAATAATATCGCCATCGTAAGTTCCATATGGATAAACCCCACTTAGAATGTTCATTAAAGTAGATTTACCGGCCCCGTTTTCACCAACCAGAGCGTGAATGTGATTCGGTTTGATCTTTAAATTAACATCACTAAGAGCTTTCACTCCGGGAAACAGTTTGGTAATATTTTTCATTTCTAAAATATAATTTTCCATTTTAATCTCCTTTATTAATACCCAGCAATAAAGGTATATGGCAAATCTAATAAATGTCGCAAGAATTTTCGATTTTTTATCTGAGCTTATAATTTTTTATCTGAGCTTATATATGAAGGAAAAACCATCGGATACTTCAAATGGTAATTAACCAAAAGGAGTATTAACCGATGGCTTACCATAAGGATATTATATCATAAGAAAATACATTTTTAGCCAAATGTTCTATCGTCTATCTCAAAACTAAATAAATTCTTTGCAACCAAAACTAAAACTCAATAACTATAAATAGTTTTCGGTGTTTTAACTATATACAACGGACTCGGGGGAATTTTCAATTCGGTTATCAAGTTATCGGGCGCGCATACGCGCCCGGTAACTAAAGTGAAATAGTAGAAGAAAATCTTATTTAATATCAGACTCTTTCAAATAACCGGATTTGATAACTAATTTTTGATAGTTATCTTTAGTAACAACGTAAGGAACAAGTAGATAAGAAGGAACTATTTTTACATTATTGTTATAGGTTTTGGTATCGTTAATCTGGGGTTCAGTACCCTTCAGAACGGCATCGACCATATCGGAAGCAACTTTTGCCAGATTACGGGTATCTTTCAAGATAGTAGAGTATTGTTGTCCAGCTTTGATCAATTTAATCGATGCAGCTTCCGCGTCTTGACCGGTAACAATTGGTAAATTCTTACCAGGAACAAACCCGAAGGAAATCAAGGATGACAGGATTCCTCTGGAAATTCCGTCATACGGTGATAATACGCCATCAAGTTTTTTCCCGCCGGAATAATTAGCAGCTAAGATAGCATCCATACGTGATTGGGCAACAGCACCGTCCCAACGCAAAGTACCGATTTTATCCTGAGCGATCTGTTTAGACGAAACAACAATTTGGCCTTTATCCATTAAGGGTTTGAGAACATCCATAGCGCCTGAATAGAAATAGAAAGAGTTGGTGTCGTCAGGCGAACCGGCGAATAGCTCGATATTCCAAGGACCTTTACCCTTAAATTTCTTTAAGCCTTCGACTAACGATGTTGCTTGTAGTACCCCGACTTTTCTGTTATCAAAAGTTGCATAGTAGGAAACAGCTTTGGTATTAACTAATAAACGGTCGTAGGCGATAATTTTAACGCCGCTTTTAGCAGCGTTGTCAAGGGTTGCTGAAAGGGTTGAGGCATCAATAGCCGCAATAACCAGGACCTTTGCGCCTTTTGTAACCATATTTTCAATCTGGGCTTTTTGGGTAGGAATATCATCTTCTGCATACTGTAAGTCAACGGTGTATCCTCTTTTTTCAAGGATATCTTTCATGGTATGACCGTCTTTAATCCAACGTTCCGATGACTGGGTAGGCATTGAAACTCCTACATACCCTTTGCTCGCTGCTTGACCAAAACCTACCAGCATGAAGATCATCGATAAAGCTGCTGCAAAAACCAATACTTTTTTCATTCAAGCTCCTCCTAAAAATTTTTTATTGGCATAACTATAGTTAAATACCAAAATCAGTACGGCAACTATAGTTAAAACACCCTAAAAAGCAAACTTGATCTAATCAAAAAAATTATCGAGCAAACGTATAGTTAACGTTTATTTATTAATTTTTATTTTATTTTAACATTCCATCTTTGCCTTGTCAATAAGTAGCATTCATCTGCTAGTTTTCATAAATCACCAATGATTTCCTGGAAATTTCGACTAATTCCTGAGATGAGCCATGGGCTAAGTAGATTTCTCTTAATACGTTTATAATAAGGTGCGTATCAGAATGCTGCGGGGATTACGGGGAATCAATTCCAATATTCAATCGTTAAGTATGTTTAGCTAGATAGTTCCTATCTCCTAGGGCTTGCGCCCAAAAATCGATTCGATAACCGAACTTGAAGAATACTAATTCAAAATAATATTTTCCTTTTATATTTTAATTTATTTTTACGAAACTTAATCAAGCCTCCTTTAAATCGCTATAAAAAAAACCACAAGTTTTGATACTTGTGGTTTGACTTGAAACTAAAGTGATAAATTATGCTGCTATTACTCTCCTAGTAACTCATATATCTTCTCCATCTCATTCCGCTCAACAGTCTCCTGGACATAGGTTTGAGTATACTCTTCATCGATCAGATTGATACGAACCGGCTCATCCAATTTCTGGTTGGATGAATCAAAATAAATGCGGATTTCCGGACGAAATGGAGACCCATGATTAATACCAACCACTTTCGCTACTTCGCCGGTATTCAAACGAATAAAACTACCAATTGGATAAATAGCCATGCTGGCAATAAACGCTTTTAAAATCTTTATATCAAATAAATGAGAATCACCTAATAAAATTTTCAATGCTTCATAGGGTGTATACCGTTTGCGGTGTTTTCTTGGTGAAATGCAAGCATCATATACATCAGCCACAGCAATAATCTTGCCAAGTTGGCTGATTTCCGGGCCCCGTAAACCTAAGGGATAACCACTGCCATTAATGCGCTCATGATGTTGACGGATTCCCTGTAATATTTCCGGAGACAGCTCATTGGCGGAGAGACTCTCACAAGCATAATCCGGGTGTTTTTTAATTTCTACCCATTGCTCGGGGGTTAGATTATTCTCTTGATCATAAATCTCCCGGTCAACGCGAACCATACCAAAGTCATGCAGCAACGCAGCGATCCCTAAATTCTTTAGCTCTTCCGGTTGCATTTTAAGTTCTCTGCCGATAATGATGGCCAAAATACTAACATTGACGACATGAGAAAATAAATACAGATCATAAGTCTTCAAATGGCTTAAATTTAATAATAAATCACTATTTAAGTTGATCTGGCTCTCAAGATCCCCAACCATTCCCCGCAATAAAAAGGTATCAACCTCTTTAAGGTTTTGGGAGGACATCAGATTCTGAGTAATCCCTACCACCCGGTCATGAGCGGCTGCTATTTGGGGAGCCAAGATCGCTTCCTGTTCTTCCCTAGAGCTTAGTTGGAGTTCCTCTACCGTTACCTCATTCAAATTCCAATATTTTAACTTCGTGATTATTTCTGCTGTTAAAACGGTACCTTCATTAAGCATCAATATGCCATTGTCCTGGTAAACATCCTTCGATATTACCATTCCAGGCACTAGGGTTGCTGTTTTGACAAGTTTCATAATTTACAACTCCCAAGAAATTTACTGGTCAGCTTCCCGTAAAGCCACAAAAATCGTAATTTCACCCAGGTCGGTTAAAACCGGGATAACCAATATTTGTAAATCTTTGATTGAAACCTTCACCTCTTTGCCCATAAACAACGATGGGGGTGTAATATTGCAGCAAAACCCATTATTGCCCAGTTCAGTGGCTGCATTACCGGTAATTATATTTCCTAATTCACTAATGGCGCTCTTGCCGATTTCATCAAAATCTTCGACCGGCATACCCATTAACATAGTAGAGGCGAGTTTCTGAGCGGTTTCAGTCGACATGCAATAAATAACTTGACCTAAAATATCACCGGTAACGCCAATCACTGTGTTTACATCCTTACCTTCAATCGGTGAGGCCGTTAAGCATAATTTACCTTTCGTGACTTTTGTTTTACCAACCTTCTCTAAAACCATAAAAGCCGCTGACACGAATGGATTGATAAATTCAACTTTCATATGGCACCTCCTGACACCCAGTGACTCAAGTAGTGTTTAAATTATATTTTTTTATATTTTCGTCATACTTACCTTTTTTCCTGCCAGTATTCAAAAAAGACTTAAAAAAAATAAGGGACTGTTTCAAAAGAGACAGTCCCTTATTTTTGCATACGAGATCGAAAGAAAATAGAAATATAAAAAAATAGGGTATGAAACGGCAAAACAATAATAAAATAGCATTTCCCGAATATACCCGGAGAGGGCAATAAATCCAATTATATCAACTGTGGCTGTCGCATTTGCTTTTGAGGCAGCCTCTTGAACATAAAATCTTCTTAAACGGTCTGAAACTTAATTTGTTCTTCCTGCACTTCGGTCCGGATTGTCTTACCCGGCGGCAGATTTCCTTTTAAAATCTCTTCCGATAAAGGATTTTCAATTAACCTTTGCACAGCCCGGCGTAACGGACGAGCTCCAAAAAGCGGATCATAACCCTCTTCAGCCAAAAACTCTTTGGCCTCATTGGTTACTTCCAAAGTCAATCCTTTTTCAGTAAGCTGCTTGGCAACCGGTTTAATCATCAAATCAACAATCTGCTTGATCTGGTCCTTAGTCAATGCGTGGAAAACAATCACCTCGTCGACCCGGTTCAAAAACTCCGGCCGGAAAGTTTTCTTGAGTTCGTCCAATACTTTTCCCTTCATCTTGCGATAATTGTCTTCCTCTTCGTCCTGGGAAATTTGAAAGCCGATAGCTCCTTGATGATCAATGAGATTGGCGCCGACGTTGGAGGTCATGACTACGACGGTATTTCGGAAATCAATCGTTCTCCCGTGGGAATCGGTTAATCTTCCATCTTCCAGCACCTGTAGCAGTATATTAAATACTTCCGGATGGGCCTTTTCAATCTCATCCAGTAAAATTACGGAATAGGGTTTGCGACGCACCCGTTCCGTCAACTGTCCACCCTCTTCAAAGCCGACATAACCAGGGGGAGAACCCACCAGCCTGGAAACAGTATGGCGTTCCATATATTCCGACATATCAATACGGACTACCGAATTTTCATCCCCAAACATCGCCTCAGCAAGTGCCCTTGCCAATTCAGTTTTTCCTACCCCAGTCGGCCCCAGGAAAATGAATGAACCGATCGGTCGTTTCGGATCCTTTAGTCCGGCCCGGGCCCTGCGAATTGCTTTGGAAATGGCTTCAATCGCTTCATTCTGGCCAATCACCCGTTCATGCAAGATATCCTCCATCTTGAGCAAGCGTTCGGTCTCGGCCTGTTCTAATTTAGAGACCGGTATCCCGGTCCAGCTTGCGACTATGCTGGCGATATCATCATCGGATACTACCGGTTCATCCATACTACGCTTGTTCTTCCAATCATTCCGTAGATTATCCAGTTGTTGCCTGAGTTTTTGCTCTTTATCCCGAAGTTCCGCCGCTTTTTCAAATTCTTCATTTTTAATGGCCGCTTCTTTTTCCTGCTGTATAGTATTGACTTGGTCTTCCAGTTCCTTCAAATCCGGCGGGGTAATGGTTGTCTTCAAGCGCACCTTTGATGCGGCCTCATCAATCAAGTCAATCGCTTTATCCGGCAAAAAGCGATCCGTAATATAGCGGTCCGAAAGATTCACCGCAGTTGTAATCGCGATATCGGAAATTTTTACCCGGTGATGGGCTTCATAACGATCCCGTAACCCCTCCAGAATTAACACCGTCTCGTTCTTCGAAGGTTCACCGATTTTAATAGGCTGAAAGCGGCGTTCCAAAGCGGCGTCTTTCTCTACATGCTTGCGATATTCGTCAAGGGTAGTCGCGCCAATACATTGTAATTCGCCACGAGCCAATGCCGGCTTTAGGATATTGGCGGCATCAATCGCTCCCTCAGCAGCTCCAGCGCCAATCAAAGTATGCATTTCATCGATAAAAAGAATCACATCGCCGGCATTACGGATCTCTTCCATGACTTTCTTCATTCTTTCTTCAAATTCGCC
>WSSedL1CaDRAFT_10001035_pt1 | contig 17602 bp, 15 predicted proteins | sample WetSurSL1Cattail_FD_9464 | JGI IMG/M metagenome (IMG submission 9464)
TCGACATACCCNCCCGCCGTGGCGGCGACCGTCCCTTTGCGCTGGCCGCCAGCGTCGAAGGCGGCTCGTATGCGTCTTGGCGACTGAACGCGGCCGCCAACGGCAGCGTCGGCAGGGTGGACTACGGCGTGGCGCTAAACGATTTCGGTACCAACGGTATCTCCGCCGCCAATTCCCGCCGCGGCAATGCCGAGGCCGACGGGTATCGCAACATCGGGGCGACGATCAACACCCGCACCCGCCTGGTCGAGGGGGTCAGCCTCGACCTTCGCGGCTACTATACCCACGCGCAAACCGATTACGACGACGGCTATCAATGGGTCGCGCCCTATGCGCTGACCGATTCCGCCGCCTACGACATTCATTCGCTCTATGCCGGCTATGTCGGAGCGAATGCCGATGCCTTCGGCGGGCGCTTACGCAATCGGCTGGCGCTGATCGCGACATCCGGCACGCGCGACTATTACGATTCCGCCTCCGATACGGAACATCTCAATTATGCCTATTCGAGCGGCAGCACCCGTTTCGAATATCAAGGCACCGTCGACCTCGACGCCACGCAAGTCACCTTCGGGGCGGAAAGCGAAGCGGTTTCTTTCGTCAACGAAAGCGTCTATTCCTACATGGCTGCCGAACGTGTTTCCGGGGGCAAAACCGTCACCGGCGGATACGGTCAGGTGCAGCAGACGCTGTTCGACGTGCTGACCCTTACCGCCGGCGTGCGCTACGACCACGATGGGGAATTCGGCGGCCATACCTCGACGAAGATCGCGGCGGCGTGGCAAGTTCCGGAATGGAATCTGACCTTGCGCGCGAACTACGGCGACGGTTTCAAAGCGCCGACGCTGTATCAACTCTATTCGAACTACTCGAATCCGATCGCAAAGCTTAAGCCCGAAACCGCCAAAGGCTGGGAAGCCGGCGTCGATAAGAACTGGCTCGACGGACGCATCGCGGCGTCGTTGACGTATTTCGAGCGACGCAATTGGAATCAGATCGACTTCCAGACTTGCTACAGCGCGGCCGATGCCGCCGGCTGTGCCTTCCGGCTGACGCAGTACGGCTATTACGTCAACATCGACCGCACCAAGACCTCGGGCGTCGAGGTCGCACTGAGCGCGGCGTTGAGCGACACGCTGAAACTGACCGCCAACTACACCAATATGAGCGCCATCGACCGCACGACGGGGCTCGATCTGGCCCGCCGGCCGCAAGAAACGGCGAATGTGGCGCTGTTCTGGCATCCGCTGGACGCGTTGAACCTGGGGGCCAGCGTGAACGTTACCGGCAAACGGTTCAACGATGCCGCCAATGCGACTAAGCTCGGCGCCTTCGAGACGGCCGGTGTTTTCGCCGATTATGCGCTCGACGATATGTGGCAAGTCTACGGCCGTATCGACAATTTGTTCGACGATCGCACCGAACGCGTGACCTATTACGGCACGCCGGGAATTTCCGCGACCTTCGGCATTCGAGCAAAAATCTAACTCGCGGTCCGGCGCCGCGCCGGCGCTTCCCTGAGCTTGGAATACAGGCCGGGGATGCGCTCGGGGCGGGAATAAAATGATGCGGGCGGCACGATGGTTTCGGCGGAACCGGTGACCAGCGTGCCGTCCGGCGCCATAATGTCGGATATCTGTTCCAGCACCGAAGCCCGCATCTTGTGATCGAAATACATCAACACGTTGCGGCAGAATACGACATCCATTTCCCACAGCCACCCCAGGGAATCGAGAATGTTGAACTGGCGGAATACCACCATGCGACGGATGGAATCCTTGATCCGCCAGCCATCGCCTTCCTTGGTGAAGTATTCGTTCAAACGCCAATCGCTAAGTCCGCGCTGAACTTCGAACGGCGAATAATAGCCGTTCTCCGCCCGGGCGACGGAATCCGTACTGATGTCGGTGGCAATCAGGTCGATTTTCCAGCCGAGGGAGCGCAAGGCGGCGTCTTCAAGCAGCATCGCCACCGAATAGGGTTCCTGGCCTGAGGCACAAGCGGCGCACCAGATGCGCAGGCGCTTTTTGTCGGCCCGTCTGGCCAACAGTCCGGGCAGCATGCCGTCGCGGAATTCGTCAAACATCTTGCGGTCGCGGAAAAAGGCGGAATCGTTTACCGTCATCGCTTCGACTACCGCTTCCGCCAGCGTTTCGTGACCGTGGCGCAGATCGTTCACCAGTTCGTGCGTGCTCTTGAAGCCGAAGCGGCGGACGACCGGAGCAAGCCGGGTCTCGGCGAAGCGCGGCCGCTGGTTTCCCAGCATCAAGCCCGAACGTCGGCGGAGAAGTTCCGCGAGGAAACCGAAATCGTCTTTGTCTTTCACGGGGGGGCCGCCTCAGTCGACAATTAGGCCGGCTTCGTTCAACTTTGCCTCGATCAGGTCGCGGTCGAACGGTTTCATAACATATTCGTTGGCGCCGGCGTTGAGCGCTTCGGCGATACAGGCGACGTCGTTTTCGGTGGTACAAAGCAGTACGTAGGGACGATCGCCGTCGACCTCTTGCCTAAGGGCGCGAAGGAAATTCAGTGCGGCGGCATTCGGCATGTTGGCATCGAGCATGATCACGTCCGGCATGACGCGCCGGCAGCAGGTCAGGGCGCCTTCGCTATCCGCCGCTTCGTCGGTCGCGAAGGCAAACGTCTGCAGGATGCGGCATCCGATCTGACGGATGACGCGGCTATCATCGATGACCAGCCCTTGTTTCATCGGCATCGGCTCCGCCGCTTCTTTAAGCGAACGAATTGAATTCCCTACCATCGTCAAACCTACCGACGACAGGTAAATGCCGCTTTACCGCCCGGCATCAACCTGCTGCGATTTCCACTTTTTCGGCACTTGCGGTGACGATTAGTCCGGCGTTAAGCCCCTTGGCAAGCCGGTAGGACAGAATCGGCTGGATACCGCGTGCGTCGTAAACGGTGGTGGCCGGATCGCCGCGCAGGGCCCGCTCGGTATCCTCGGAAATCCGCGCTCCCGAACCGGTAGCGGTAATCCGGAAATTGTAGATCGTAGGATCGGTGTTGGTTTCTATACAAATTTCGCCGCCGCGCGGCAGGCTGTCGGCGGCAATCAGGGCGCCGTTCATCAGCAGTTTGGCCCAATCCTTAGGCCAACGAACCGCCGGCGGCTGCCATTGTATGTGCAAGCGGCCACCGTCGAGCATGCCGCGGATCAGCCGGTCGATTTCGGCCAGATCGAGTTCCGCCCCCGCCGATCCCGCCGCACCGAAGGCGAGGCGCATGAATTGCAACCGCGCCAGGGCCTGGTCGGCGCTGGAAATCACGATTTTAAGCGCATCGGCCCGCATGGCGCTGTCGCGTTCTTCTTCGAGCACTTCCAGGCCGTTGACCACGGCTCCCAGCGGTCCGACCAGATCGTGGCAGACCTTGCTGACAAGGAGGGCGGAAAAATCGAGGTCGGTCATGGACATCCACACCAATTGGGTTATGAGCCTTCGTTATCTTCTGGTTATCATCGACTCGGCGGCTTAAGGAAGGCTTAATTATGAACCCGAGTCCATTCGGAAAATCGCCATGACCGAAAACCAAGACGCGCATATGTCTTCGCCGATTCTCAGAGCCCTGGTTGCGATCGCCTACGATGCGGGGGCAATTCTGCTCGGCCATTACGCCGAAGGGGTCAAGGTGCGCGAAAAAGCCGACTCATCGCCGGTGACTATCGCGGACGAGGAAGCCGAAAGTTTCATCCTCAAGCGGCTGTCGCAGCTAGCCCCCGATGTGCCCGTCATCGCCGAAGAGGCGGTGGCGGCGGGGCGCATTCCGAAGATCGGCCGGCGGTTTTTCCTGGTCGATCCCCTCGACGGCACCAAGGAGTTCATCAAGCGCAACGGCGAGTTCACCGTCAACATCGCCGAGATCATCGACGGCAAACCGGTGCGCGGCGTGGTCTATGCCCCGGCGGTGAGCCGGATGTATTACGGCGAAGTTTCGTCGGGCGCCTTCGCCATTGCGGCGCAACCCGGCGGGGCACCCGATTACAGCCGGGGGCGGCGGATTGCGACGCGCAAGCCCGCACCCGACGGGCTGATCATCGCCATCAGCCGCAGCCACGCCGACAAGAAATCCGACGAATACTTGAAGGCCTTCAAGGTCAAGCAAACGGTGGTGGCGGGATCGTCGCTGAAGTTTTGTCTGGTCGCCAACGGCGAGGCCGACATTTATCCCCGCTTCGGCCACACCTGCGAATGGGATACCGCCGCCGGTCACGCCGTTCTGCTCGCGGCGGGCGGCAGCATGACCACGCCGGAGGGCAAGCCGTTTACCTACGGCAAGGCGGCGGAAAAATTCTTGAATCCCTTCTTCATCGCTAAAGGGGTGGAGTAGGAATTCCTTGGCGAATCCGGTCCTTAAAACCTCATGCCGATAACTCGCGTATGTTATACGGCCGCGTTTCTACGGATCTCCGTCCGAATATATATAACACATTGAAAATATTTATTTAAATGGTGCCGGCTAGAGGATTCGAACCCCTGACCACCTGATTACAAATCAGGTGCTCTACCAGCTGAGCTAAGCCGGCCCGTCATTTGGATACGATGGTGCAATCGGCGGCGCAACCCATTCCGGTAACGGCACAAGCGACGAGGGCCAAAATGGTGTCGTCCCGGTTGTAGAACCCCGTTGTTTCGATTGGACAAAGCGGGGCGGAAGGATAGATTGCAGCCCCATTCCCGTAACCTCGACTTTTGCCGGCGGCCCCCATGACCCGTATTCTGATTACCAGCGCTCTTCCTTACATCAACGGCGTCAAACACTTAGGGAATCTGTCGGGGTCGATGCTGCCGGCCGACGTTTACGCCCGATATCGCCGGGCGCGGGGCGACGAGGTCATGTTCGTCTGCGCCACCGACGAGCACGGCACGCCGGCGGAGCTTGCCGCGCTGGAAGCCGGGCAGGACGTGGAGGCCTATTGCACCGAGCAGCATGAGATTCAGAAATCCCTCGGCGAGCGTTTCGGCTGCTCGTGGGCGGTGTTCGGCCGCTCGTCCAGTCCGCAAAACCGGGAATTGACCCAACACTTCGCACGGGCATTGTGGAAACAGGGCTTACTGGAAGTGCGCACCACCAAGCAGGTCTATTCGCACGCCGAGAAGCGCTTCCTGCCCGACCGCTATGTCATCGGCACCTGTCCCCATTGCGGCTATGAGCGCGCGCGCGGCGATCAATGCGAGAACTGCACCCGCGTGCTCGATCCCACCGACCTGATCGATGCCCGTTCGGCGCTGTCCGGTTCGCGCGAAATCGAGATCCGCGATTCCGCCCATCTGTTCCTCAAGCAATCGCAATTCGTCGGGCGCTTGCGCGAGTGGATCGACGGGCACGAGAAGGATTGGCCGGCGCTGGTCAAATCCATCGCCCGCAAATGGCTGGACGAGGGGCTCAACGATCGCGGCATCACCCGCGATTTAAGCTGGGGCGTGCCGGTGCCCGACGATATCGGCGACGGCCAGCTTGCGGGCAAGGTGTTCTACGTCTGGTTCGATGCCCCGATCGAATATATCGGTGCCACCAAGGAATGGGCCGACGCGAACGGCCGCGGCGACGAGTGGCTGAAATGGTGGCGGCCGGAAAATCCATCCGACGTCACCTATGTCGAATTCATGGCCAAGGACAACGTGCCGTTCCATACCGTGGGTTTCCCCGTCACCATCATGGGCTCGGGCGAAAACTGGAAGCTGGTGGATCGCATCAAAGGCTTCAACTGGCTGACCTATTACGGCGGCAAATTCTCGACTTCGCAGAAGCGCGGCGTGTTCATGGACAAGGCGCTGGAAATACAGCCGGCCGACGCCTGGCGCTGGTATCTGACCTTCAATGCGCCGGAAGGCGCCGATTCGTCGTTCACCTGGGAGCATTTCGCCGGTACGGTGAACAAGGATTTGGCCGATGTGTTCGGCAACTTCGTCAATCGCATCACCCGCTTCACCGCCTCTCGCTTCGAGGGCAAGGTGCCGGGCGAGGGGGAATACGGCGAAGACGAAAAGGCGCTTGAAGCCGATCTCGATTCCCGCATCGCCAAGTACGCGGCCTATATGAACGACATCGAATACCGCAAGGCATTGACCGAACTGCGCGCGATCTGGGTGGCGGGCAACGAATACCTCACCAAAGCCGCGCCGTGGACCCATTTCAAGACCGACACGACCAAGGCGGCGGTGGGCGTGCGCATGGGTTTAAATCTGGTGCGGCTGTTCGCCTGTCTTTCGGCGCCGGTGATTCCCACCATCGCCAAGGCGGCCTATGAGGCGTTCGCGCCGGCGCCGGAAACGTTGCCGTGGCCGGATCGTCCGATGGCGGACTATCTCGACGGTCTTGAAGCCGGTGCGGCGGTGACGCCGCCGGCCGTGCTAGTCGCCAAAATCACCGACGAATTCGTCGAGGCGTGGAAGGCGCGCTTCGGCGGCGCGGAATAATACGGACGTGCATAGGTAATGGCCTATGCACGTCCGAGCGGCCGCCATTTTTGCGTACCTTGGCCGCCGCGCCCCATGGCGCGGATAAGCCCGCGTGGCGTTTGAACGCCATAAAGCTGAATGGGGTCTTTTCCATGCAGCTTGGTATCAGGTCAGATATTCAATTCGCACACCACCGGCACATGGTCCGAAGGTTTTTCGCCGCCGCGGACCGGTTTGTCGATGGTACAAGCCGTCATCCGGTCGAGTGCCTGGGGCGACAGCAGGATCAGATCGATGCGGATGCCGCGGTTTTTCTGCCAGGCTCCGGCCTGATAATCCCAGAAGCTGTAGTGCCCGGCGGCGGCGGTTTGGGCGCGGAAGGCGTCGGTGAAGCCGAGATGCTCGATGGCCCGCAGGGCGGCGCGCGATTGCGGCTGGGCGAGGGCATCGTTCGCCCACACCGCCGGATCGTGACAGTCGATGTCCGCCGGGATGACGTTGTAATCGCCCATCAAGGCCAGCGGTTCCTTGAGGGCGAGCAGGCCTTCGGCGTGCGCCTTCAGCCGCTTCATCCAATCGAGCTTGTAGGCGAATTTGCCTGTTTCGTTTTTTTGCTTTGTCGCGGTTTCGGGCGGAAAACCGGTTCCCACTTTTCCCGAAAACGCTTCCAGTGGATTTCCGTTCGGGGCATAGATCGAGGCAATGCGCACCATGCCGGTATCGCCGGGGATCAGCGCCTCGATGTAGCGGGCCTGCTCGTCGCCATCCGGGCCGGGCAGGCCGCGGGTTATGTCTTCTATCGGGCGCTTGGACAGGATGGCGACGCCGTTATAGGTTTTCTGTCCGTGTACGGCGCAGTTATAGCCGAGATCCTCGAAGGCTTGCGCCGGAAAGGTGTCGTCGGTGGATTTGATTTCTTGCATGCACAGCACGTCGGGCCGGGCCTCGCGCAGCCAGGCTTCCACCGCCGCCAGCCGCGCCCTGACCGAATTGACGTTCCAGGTGGCGATCTTCACGTCTTATACCGAGCAGTCGGCGCCGCCGTCGCAGGCCGGCAAAGGAATGGTTTCGCTCATGGGGCATATGTAATACCCTGCCGCCGCCAAATAAAGAGCGAGGTGGCTATGCTGAAGCCCGGCGTGCCTATGGTGAAAATCAAGGTTCCCAGACCGGCGGTACTGCTGGCGGCGTTCATGGCGGCCGCCTTGTCGCCCTGGCTCACCGCCGGGGCGGAGCTTCGCTACGGCGGTGCCGTTTGGGTGTATGGGGTCGCTTGGTTGGCTTGCGCGGTCATCGGCGTTCTGTTCGCCCATATCATAGAGCGGGCGGTGAAACGTTTCGGCCGCCGGGGCTATAGGCCTTGATCCGTTCCTCACCCGCTGGCCGCTTGCTCGGCCCCGTGTTCGAACCGCCCCCGCCTGCGGCGTTCGCGGCCCATCCGGCGGAAAGCCGGGGACGGCTTTTTCCCGAAGAGGAAAGTGCCACCCGTACCTGCTACAGCCGCGACCGCGACCGCATCATCCATTCCACCGCGTTTCGCCGTCTCAAGCACAAGACTCAAGTGTTCATCCAAGGCGAGGGCGATTATTTCCGCACTCGCATGACCCATTCGCTGGAGGTGGCGCAGATTTCCCGTACCCTGGCGCGGGTGCTGGGATTGAACGAGGACCTCACCGAAACCGTGGCATTGGCGCACGATCTCGGCCACACCCCTTTCGGCCACACCGGCGAGGAGGTGCTGGAGGCCTGCACCAAGGACATCGGCGGCTTCGATCATAACGCCCACGCCTTGCGTTTGGTCGCCAAGCTCGAACACCGCTACGCCGATTTCGACGGGCTGAACCTGACCTGGGAAACGCTGGAAGGGCTGGTCAAGCACAACGGCCCGGTGGTGCGCCCGGCACCGGCGCCGATCGAGCGCTTCGATGCCCGCTGGCCGCTGGAGCTTTCCACCTGGCCGAACCTGGAGGCGCAGATCGCCGCATTGTCCGACGACATCGCCTATCTCAACCACGACATCGACGACGCCCTTCGGGCCGGTCTGTTCGGCATCGAGGAGCTGCAAGAGGCCCCGCTGGCCGGCAACACCGTGCGCCGGGTGCTGGAGGCGCGCGGGCGGATTGATCTTTCCCGATTCATCGGCGAATTCGTCCGTACCCTGATTGGCGCCATGACATCCGATCTGCTGACCGAAACGAAAGCGAACCTCGACGCCGCTAAGCCGGCTTCGGCGGCGGCGGTGCGCGCCAACCGCGGCCCCGTCGCCGCCTTTTCCCCCGGCATGGCCAAAAAAGCGGCGGCGCTGAAGCAGTTTTTGTTTTTCCGCATGTACCGTCATCCACGGGTTGTAGTTTCCCGGGAGAAGCAAAAACAAATTGTCCACAGCTTGTTCGGCGCCTATGCCGGCGATCCCGGCTTGTTGCCGCGCGATTGGGCCGCCGCCTGCGGGGCATCGCGCGACGCCGTCACCTGCGGCATCGTGCGCGATTACATCGCCGGCATGACCGACAGCTTCGCGCTCAAGGAATATGTACGCATCTTCCACAGCGAAATTACGCTTTGATGCGACGCCGTCGTGAAACCCGCCGATTCGGGTGCTAAGCTGTCGGCAGTAGATTCGCGTCAAAAGTTTCCAGGATTATTCGAATGGCCGGCTTCAATCGGGATTTCAACGAACGCAGCGAGATTCAACCCTTCGATGGGGGCGAGGATGCCGGAGAGCCGGATACCTCCAACTTGCCGATGGTGATTGTCATATCCCTTTTGGTGTTGGCGGCGTTCGGTGGCGTGGTCTGGGTGGCCTATAACAACGGGGTCGCGCACGGTCGGGGCGATTCCGTCGTTCAGGCGGCGCAAGCCGCGCCGGCCAAAGAGGCCGCCGTCGCGCCGGGAGACGGTGCGCTGCCGCAGTCCAAACAGGCCAAAGCCTATCAGTTGCAGGCAAGCGATGCGGACGAGAGTGCATCGCATCCGTCGTCCGCGCCGACCAAAGTGGCGGAACAGGCGCCGGTTGCGACCAAACCGCCGGCACAGCTGATGCCGACGGCGCCCGAGAGCGAAACGCCGAAACTGGTTCCGCCTCCCGCCGCCAAGCTGAGGCCGGCTCAAAAAACGGCGCCCGCCCAGACTGTTCCGGTCAAGCCGGTTGCCGCACCGGCGAAGCCCGAACCGGTCAAGCCTGTGCCGACTCAACCCAAGGCTGTTTCTGCGCCTCCCAAACCGGAACCGGCTAAGACCGCGGCCGTCAAGAGCGGGGCGTATGTGTTGCAGATAGGCGCCTATACCTCGGAAAGCGACGCCAAGGCGGCTTGGAAAAGCGTTCAGGCCAAGCATTCGGGGGTGCTTTCGGGCTATGGCTCGAATGTCCAGAAGGCCGATCTTGGGCCCAAGGGCGTGTGGTACCGCCTGCGTATCGTCGGTTTTTCGGATAAGGATGCCGCTGCGGGGGTGTGCAACAAGCTGAAGGCGGAAGGCGGCTCTTGCTTCCCCGGCAAGTAGCGGATTTGGAATACGCATGCGGATGAGGGCGATATTCGGCTGTTCCGGCCAGGCGCTGGAAGCGGCGGAGCGGGAATTCTTCAGGGAGGTACGTCCCTGGGGGTTCATTTTGTTTGCCCGCAACGTCCGCGACCGGGCGCAGGTGTGCGCCTTGGTCGAATCCTTACGCGAGACGGTGAACGACGCCCTTGCTCCGGTATTGATCGATCAGGAAGGTGGACGTGTCGCCCGGCTGAAACCGCCGACGTGGTGCGAGCGCCCTCCCGCCGCCCGCTTCGGTGAAATCTTTGCCGGCAATGTCGAGGCGGCGCGCGAGGCGGTCTATCTCAATACGCGTCTGATCGCTCACGATCTCACCGATCTCGGCATTAACGTCGATTGCCTGCCGGTGCTCGACGTGCCGGTGGCGGGAGCCGATGACATCATCGGCGACCGCGCGTTCGCCCGCGATTCTTCGGCGGTGATCGCCCTGGGGCGCGAGGCGATAGAAGGGTTGCTCGACGGCGGGGTGCTGCCGGTGATGAAGCATATTCCCGGTCACGGCCGGGCACTGCTGGATTCCCACAAGGCGCTGCCCAAGGTTACGACTGACGTCGAAACGCTCAGCGCCGTCGATTTTGTCACGTTCCGCAGTCTGAACCAATGTCCGATGGCGATGACCGCTCATGTCGTCTACGAGGCGGTCGATCCTCATCGGCCGGCAACCCTCAGCCCCAAGGTGGTGCGCGACGTCATCCGCGGCGAGATCGGTTACGACGGTTTGTTGATGACCGACGATCTGTCGATGGGGGCGCTGGAAGGCACGCTGGCCGCGCGCGCCAAAGCGGCGCTGTTCGCCGGCTGCGATATCGTTTTGCACTGCAACGGCAGCCTCGACGAGATGCGCGAGGTCGCCTCCGAATTGAAGCCGATCGAAGGCATGGTGCAGCGTCGGGCCGATCATGCGCTGGCGCATTTGAGCCAACCCTCCGAGTTCGACCCCGCCGGGGCCGAGGCGCGGCTGACCGAATTGTTGGGTACGATCGTATGAGCGAGAGCGGCGAACCTTTCGGCGAAATCGAACTGCCGCCGGCCGCGCCCGACGAGCAGCTCACCGTGACGGTCGACGGCTTCGAAGGTCCGCTCGATCTATTGTTGGCGCTGGCGCGCACCCAAAAAGTCGATCTGGCGAAGATTTCTATCCTAAAGCTGGCCGAGCAGTATCTCGAATTCGTCGATAGCGCCAAGCGGATGAATTTGGAGCTGGCGGCCGACTATCTGGTGATGGCGGCGTGGCTGGCCTATCTCAAGTCGCGGCTGATCCTGCCCCAGCCGCCGGAATCCGACGACGAGCCGGATGCCGGCGAGTTGGCTACGCGTCTGCGCTGGCGGTTGCTGCGGTTGGAGACGATGCGCGAAGCGGCGGCACGGCTGATGGCGCGCGACCGGCTGGGCCGCGATGTGTTCGCCCGCGGCGCCCCGGAGCCGGTGGTGATGCTGAAGCTCAACCGCTACACCGATTCGCTTTACGATCTTCTCACCGCCTATGCCGGCGGGCGGGTGAAGGCGCTGAAGGGCACGACCTATCAGCCCGCCGTTCAGCCGGTCGTGCTGATCGAGGAAGCAAGAAACCGCCTCGAACGGATGCTGGGAAAAATTCCCGATTGGAGCGGCCTGAGGTCGTTGGTGCCGTTCGAATGGTCGGGCGGAGATCGGCGGCGTTCGGCGATCGCCTCGACGCTGCTGGCGTGTCTGGAATTGACGCGCGACGGCAGGCTGGAGCTTCGTCAGATGGCGCCGTTCGAAGAAATTTACATCAAGGATAGAAACAGCAATAACGGGGCTGTTTCATGAATAACATCATTCAGTTGCAAGAGGCAGCGGTGGAATCGGTTGAACAGAACGATGTCGTAAGCGGCGTTAACACCGAGCATTTGCGGATGGCCGAGGCATTGTTGTTTGCCTCCGGCGAGCCGCTCGACGCCAAATCTCTTGCCGCGCAATTGCCGGAAGGCGCCGACGTTCCCGCTCTGCTGGTCGAACTTCAGAAAGTTTACGAACTTCGCGGCGTAACCCTGGTCTGCGTCGCCGACAAATGGCTGTTCCGCACCGCGCCCGATCTTGCGTTCCTTTTGCGCCGGGAAAAGCCCGAACAGAAGCGCCTGTCGCGGGCGGCGATCGAAACCCTGGCGATCGTGGCGTACCATCAGCCGGTGACCCGCGCCGAAATCGAAGATATCCGCGGCGTCGCGTTGTCGAAGGGCACCATCGATGCTTTGATGGAGGTCGGCTGGATCAAGATCCGCGGCCGCAAGCGCACCCCCGGCCGGCCGGTCACCTATGGCACGACCGAAGCGTTTCTGGTTCAGTTTGGGCTGGAGAATGTCGGCCATTTGCCCGGCATGGACGAGCTTAAAGCGGCAGGGTTCTTGGAGTCCGTTCCGCCGTCGGGATTCGACGTGCCGGCGCCCAGCGAAGAATTCGCTCCCGACGAAGATCCTTACGAAGGCGACGAACCGGAGGAAGTTGTCGACGAAGGTGAACTTGACCTGCCGCCCGGGCCGGTCTGACCGTCGGATGCATGCGTCGCCTTTGTTGATGTCGCCCCCGGATTTGAGGTAGTATGCCCTCCGGTGGAGCTTCCGCCGCGCCGCCGTAGATCAGGGAGCGTGGAATGAAGATCGCCTCGGCATTGCTTGCTTGTACTTTCGGCGCGGCTGCATCTGTAGCGGCTTTCGCCGATCCGCCTTCGCCGCAGCCGCCCAAGCCGGCAAGCGTGTGTCTCAACCCCGGCAACATCGATCATCTGTCGTTTCCCGACGACAAGACCATCCTGTTTCATATGAATCTCGGCAAAGTGCGCATCTGGCGCAACGACCTCAAGCGCGAATGCCACGGCATGAAGTTCGAAAGGGGGATCGCCTATGAAATCCGCGGCGGCTCGCTCTGCTCGAACATGCAGGTGTTCTACGTTATGCGCCGCTGGACGCCGTGTTTCTTGGGCGATTTTACGCCCTATACGCCGCCGCCCAAAGAAACACCGGTAACGCCGCCGCCTCAGCCGTAACAGAGCAGGTCGTTATTCGGTATTTGCCAATTCGCCGTCTTCCAGATCGACCACCTGTGCTTCGCCGTTCTCCACGGTGAGGGCGATGGCGCCGGACAGCAGCGCCAAGGCGTCCTTGCCGAACACGTCCGCGCGCCAACCGGAAAGCGCCGGTGCGGTATCTCCGGCGGCGATGGCTTCGATGTCGTCGGTGGTAGCGATCAGGCGCGGGGCGACGCCCGCTTCTTGCGCCTTGAGCCGCAGCAGCGTCTTCAACAGATCGACGCACGATTGCGACGGCTCGCGCCGGCTTCGTTTGCGGTCGGCGGGCGGCAGGGTTGGAGGCGTGGCATCGCGGCCGGCTTCGATCGCTTCGAACAGCGACTTGCCCATTTTCGATGTGCCGAATCCCCGGGGCACCGAACGGATCTGTTCCAGCGCTTCCGGCCCGGCGGGCGGATTGGCGGCGATTTCGAGTAGCACTTCGTCTTTGAGAACGCGGCCGCGCGGCGTATCGCGGGTTTGCGCCTCGCGTTCGCGCCATGCCGCCACGGCGACCAAGGCGGTGAGAAACCGCTTATTGGCGGAGCGCGGCTTCAGCCGCTTCCAGGCGTCGGCGGGTTCGAGGGTATAAAGCTCCGGGTTCTGCAAGGCCTTGATTTCCTCGGCCACCCAAAGTTCGCGCTTGGACCGCACCAGTTGCTCCGACAGCTTTTCGTAGACGACGCGAAGATGGGTGACGTCGGCAAGCGCATATTCGAGCTGGCGTTTGGTCAAGGGACGCCGCGCCCAGTCGGTGAAGCGGGCGGACTTGTCGAGCTGCACCCCGGCCAGCTTGCGCGCCAGCGTCTCGTAGGACGCCGCTTCGCCGAAGCCGCACACCATCGCCGCGACCTGGGTGTCGAACAGCGGATCGGGAATTGCTTTGCCGAGGTTCCAGAAAATTTCGATGTCCTGGCGGCCGGCATGCAGCACCTTGACGATCTTGGGATCCTTCAGCAGCTCGAAGAAAACGGATAGGTCGTTTCCTTCGGCCAGGGGATCGACGATGGCCTCGATGCCGGGGGCGGCGACCTGCAACAGGCACAGCTTCGGCCAATAGGTCGAATCGCGCATGAATTCGGTGTCGAGGGCGATGTAGGGGGCGGCTTTGAGTTCGGCCGTAAATTCCCTTAGTTCTTCTGTGTTTTTCACGATACGCATGAAAGCGGTGTAGCGGATTCGCCCGTAACCCGCCCGCATTATGTGTGAATTTCCCAAAAAAAAGGCGATGCGCCGCAAGTACGGTACATCGCCCGGTTGAAATTATCCTAAAACATTATTGCGTTTGCAGTCCGACCACCCGGCCGGGAATGCCGCCAGCGTCGATGTAGCGGACGCCGCTCACGTCCTGCACATCAAGAACGGTTTGTACCCCATTGGCCGCCTTTGCGGATTCTATTCTCCGCTTGGCAACCGTCGGAGGTTTGCCGCCGATCAGCGCCTCTTCGACCACCCGGCCTTTGAGGGTGCCGGGACCGCTGAGGGATACACCGAGCAGACGCGCGGCGGTGGGGGCGATGTCGACATTGCCAACCGGAGTGTCAATTTTTACGCCGGCTTGGAAATCTGGCCCCATCGCGGCCATGAAGTTGCGGGTGTCGGCGCGGCTGAGGCTGCCGTGCATGCCCTGACCGGTATGGTAGCCGGTGTCGTAGATCGCCGCGGTACACAAAAGGTCGCCCAGGGCGCAGCCGTTGACCACAAACGAGCGGAAAGCCACCACGATGGCCGGTTGCGGCAGTTTTGACGAGCCGATCAAGCGGATTTCGCTCATTGGCAGTGCCCCGGCGAAATCGGCCTCATGGCCCTTGAGCAGCGCATCATTGACGAACAAACCGCCAACATAAGGCGCCTCGATCAGATGCGCTATCAGCATTTTGGCAGCGGCTACGCGGTCGGGGCTTTCGGGCAAATAGAGGTAATCGACCCCGCCGTTCGACACCACCCGGACTTTAGGCGTTGCGGCAGTATCGCCTACCAACCCGTTGCTTTGCGTTGGTTTTTCCCCGTTTTTGATGTCGACCTCGGCATTTGCCCGATCTGGGTCGAACAGTTTGGCGTTCAACCAGCGGGCAATATCGACGGCCAGGAAACCGGGGGGCAGACCGATGGGGCCCATGTGGCCGTCATCGGTGGGAATGCCCTTGGCGACGGTCGAAAAACCGTGATCGGCAGCAACGATGATGTTGGTGTCCGCCTTTAGCCCGTTTAGCTCCAGCGCCCCCAGGATGTTTTTCAGCGTGGTATCGGCATTGTACACGGCGGCGTACGGATTGACGCTGTTGATGCCCGGAATCAGCTTGCCGTCGCTGTCTTCGGCCCCGTGCTGGGTGGTGTCCGGATCGCGCGACCAGAAAAATAAAACAAAGGGTTTGCCGCTGGTCTTAAGACGCGGGATCAATACCTGCGCCACCACCGACTGTTCGTAGGCCTGCTGGGTCAGGTTGGGTTTCGAAGGAAAGGGCGTCGTGCCGACGCCGGTGGCGGAGAGCGCCTCGTTGGCGATGGCGCCGGTCAACGCGGTGCTTTTGGTCGGCTGGCCGCTTTGATTGGTCGGGTGCCCGGTGGCGTCGTCGATGAAGATGCCGAGTGGCCCTTCGACATCGTTGTTCTTGCTGTCCAGCGCCGGTAGGAACTGGATCGCCGCGGGGCCGAGCTTGCCCACTACCACGGTGTTGTAACCGGCCTTGCGGGCGGCCTGTATCAGTGTCTCCTGGGCCAGGTAATCGTTGGGGAAGGCGGCTTTGACGTCGCGCAGGATGCAATCGTCCTCGATGAAGGTGACCTCGGCATTCATGGCGCAGGGGATCGGTCGGCCGAAATCCAGCGTATTGCCGTAGTTGCCGGTATCGCCGGGATAATGCCCGGTGGCGATCACCGCGGCGTTGACCGTGGTCAGGGTAGGGACCGACGAATGACTGTTGGAGAAATCGACCCCATTTTTGCGAATTTCGGCAAAAGTCGGGGCGGATTTCTCGTTCACGGCATCGTAGCGCAGGCCGTCGGGCACAAAGACGACCAGATTGTGCTTGGATGCAGGCCCGGCCAGGGCGGGATGGACCGCCGCAGTACACATCAGAACAAAGGTTAACGCCACCGACATACGCTTCATTTGGCGCTTCATCTGGGAAGTCCTCAAATCGACCTGGCGAACTTAACCGCTCTTTGCGACAGATTAAGTGCAATCGGAAAAGTCCGATGGGAAAAGTGCAAAGCGGTTTTCCTGCAAATTGCACGGCAAAACAAAGCCCAAAACGCGAATCCGACTTGACCGGCCCGGTTCAAAATCCCACAAACGGCCGAATTTCTGTCCGCACGGCCTCGAAATCCGAATGCCGGGTTTCAAAGACGATCTGTGCGCAGCATTTTACGGGATCAGCCATGCACGCCTATCGTACTCATACCTGCGGCCAGCTCAAGAAAACCGATGTCGGGGCTACGGCCCGGCTGTCCGGTTGGGTCCATCGGCGGCGCGATCACGGCGGCCTCTTGTTCATCGATCTGCGCGATCATTACGGGCTGACGCAATGTGTAGTCGAGCCCGATTCGCCTGCCTTTGCCGCGATCGACAAGGTGCGCTCGGAGTGGGTGATTACGGTGACGGGCAAGGTCGTGGCCCGCACGGAAGACACGGTAAATCCCGATCTGCCCACCGGCGAGATCGAGCTGCGCATCGAAAGCATCGAGGTGCAGTCGGTGGCGCAGGAGCTGCCGCTGCCGGTGTTCGGCGATCTCGACTATCCCGAAGACGTGCGGCTGAAATACCGTTTCCTCGATTTGCGCCGCGAAGGGCTGCATAAGAACATCGTCTTGCGTTCGGCCGTGATTTCGTCGATCCGCCGCCGCATGATCGAAATCGGCTTTACCGAGTTTCAGACCCCGATCCTCACCGCCTCGTCGCCCGAGGGCGCGCGCGACTTTCTGGTGCCCTCGCGTCTGCACCCCGGCAAGTTCTATGCGCTGCCGCAGGCGCCGCAGCAGTTCAAGCAATTGCTGATGGTCGCCGGCTTCGACCGCTATTTCCAGATCGCGCCGTGTTTCCGCGACGAGGATGCCCGCGCCGACCGTTCGCCCGGCGAGTTCTATCAGCTCGACTTGGAGATGAGCTTCGTCACGCAAGAGGACGTGTTCACCGCCATCGAGCCGGTGTTGCACGGCGTGTTCGAGGAATTCGCCGCCGGCAGGACGGTTTCGCCGGCGCCTTTTGCGCGCATTCCTTATGACGAAGCGATGCTGAAATACGGCATAGACAAGCCGGACTTGCGCAACCCCATCGTGATTTCGGATGTGTCCGAGGTGTTCGCCCGCGAGGATGTGTCGTTCAAGGCGTTCAAGGGCAAGACGGTGCGCGCCATTCCGGCGCCGGGGGCGGCCGGTCAGCCGCGCTCGTGGTTCGACAAACTTAACGAGTGGGCGCGCAGCGATTTGGGCGTGCCCGGCCTCGGCTATATCGTGTTCGAGGATGTCGGTGGCGTTCCCACCGGCAAGGGACCGATCGCCAAGTTTTTGGCCCCGGAAGCGCAAGCCGCGCTGGCGGCGGCCGCCGGTCTCAAGGCTGGCGATGCGGTGTTCTTCGTCGCCGACGCCAAGCCGAACCGGGCCGCGACGGTGGCGGGGG
>WSSedL1CaDRAFT_10001036_pt1 | contig 17600 bp, 14 predicted proteins | sample WetSurSL1Cattail_FD_9464 | JGI IMG/M metagenome (IMG submission 9464)
TTGTATAAATTATGTAGTGTTGAACATTGACAGATCAAGGGAAAATTCACAATGAATGTAGAGGTAATCAAAAGAAGCTTCTCAAATAAAAGAAGCTTCTCAAATAGTGGAACAATTAAAAAGCTTCTCTTAAAACCTATTATATTCTTGATCTCAATGAGTTGGGAATGCACTATAACCATCAGAAGTCGAAAAGAGATAAAGAAAAATAAAGGTATACTGGAATAAGTTCTAAAATAAAGGTGCATTAGAGGGATTTTTTAACTGGAATGAGAATGCAAGAAAGTATTTCTAATATCTGAAATCAAAGAAATATCATATTTGGGAGTTGCAATGTTCGCAGCAATAATGAGGTTAAATCAATTTTGGGATCAGCTCAATATGTAATCTGGAGATCAGATCTCGAAAAATGAACCTCTTTTCTGTGCTGTCTAATCTCCAGTAAACCGACCTGTGGCATAATATTACCCTGCTGAAGTTCAGGCAGGAGACTCTTTGGTCATTATATAAGCGACCATTCCAGGGTTAAGCTTGCTTTCCCTTGAAACCTTTGTTTCGATATCTTCAGAGGATTTTCCTTCTATTTTCATTTCTTTTATTTTTTCAATCACTGAGGATGGAATGTCGTAATATTCGTTTATGTCTTTTCTATGACCCCAGACATCTCCTTCGATGAGCTGTATTCTCTGCATCTCAAGGAACATTTGAATTGACTTTGAAACCGTACGCATGTAAGATTTAGGCAACTGAATTACCTCAATCTTCGGGCAGGTTTCAACCAGTCCAAAGATGTCCTTGCTCGATGGCCTGAATGCCAGATGAACAATTCGCTCATTAGGATTAAGTGTAAAGATTTCTTCTCTTGAACTAACTACTCGAATTTTCATTTTTTTCCCCACTTTAAATCTTTTTATTTGTACCTCGATATATACCAGGTTATACTTACTATAAATATTTATCTCATTGAACTAATGTTATTTTGATAGTATTCCTCCCTATTGTTTTTTTATTATGTCTAAAAATTAGCTTTAAACCGTAAATTGACACTTTTTTTCATATAATGTTTTTTCCTACTTCTCTTCAATTTTTACTTTTTCATTTTACAAGTTTTTTGTAAAAACTGCATAAATTATTGTTATAGTAGGTCCTATGATTTTTTTATGCATTTTAGTTGAAGTCTCGTGGAATTTTATGTTCCACCGCTAAAGAAATTTGTTCGTACGGATTTGGTTGTGAGGTAAGTTGCTGATAAATAGTAAATAGAAGAAAAACTCTCAAAATGCCTTCTCTATATAGAAGTGAAGGAGAACTCCATGGAAGCTAAAAGCGGGCTAAGGCTTTAAAATTGTTAATGTATGACTTTTAAATAAGGCTTCCAGCCGAAAGATTTATAGAAAAAAGCTCAGGAAAAAACAATACGGAAAAAGATTAGCCCCAGGTTTCTGAAACCCCGGGCGTTTTTGTTCTCAAAAAAAGATTAGAGGAGTTTATCGAGTTCCGATGCTAATACACTTCCCTGGGTTACTCCCATGAAACGCTTTACTTCGGCTCCGTCTTTCTGAATGATCAGTGTCGGGACAGCGTGTATGCTGTATTTTGAGGCAAGTTCCTGATTTTCATCAACATCGACAACTTTGAACTCAACCTTATCCCCGTACTTTTTTTCGAGCTCTTCAATAATCGGTTTCTGCATCCTGCAAGGTCCACACCATGTTGCGGAAAAGTCCAATAACATCGGTTTCATAAAATCACCTATAATATTTTGAAACGTCTCAGACAGTCTCTTTTCTTATTTTATTCACTCCGGAAGCGTATACAAGAATCGTACAGAACCTTACATCTACTGCCTGTACGAAAAAGCTGCCGAAAACCCAATCCTGAATGATAGGCGACCTGAAAGATGGAATTACCAAAATACAGGGTCGGGACTTAATTTATTGTATATATTATCTTCGAGAATATATAATGCTTATCTCAGGCTTGTGGGCTTTCTTTTTTTGCGCATTCTTAAAAGTTAGCACCGACAATTTTCTGCTCTAAATCCTGAAAACTTAACTGAAAACTTAGCTGAAAACCCTGCCTTAAGAGCATCAGGGAATCCTGTTTCATTTGAGGCTATTCTCTCAAAGAAAGTTTTAAATTTCCCTTTTCTNAAGTTACAGGGCTCAAACTATGCTATGAATACTAAGGCTCAGACAAATTATGACTTCAGATGCCTTTGTCTTCTNTCCTGTTTTTGATAATATTGCCGAAATACATACAACCTTCCATTGAGATTGTTGGCATCTCGGGAGACTCATCTATCATAGTTACCGGGGCACCGCGGATCAGCACGCAGGGCACTCTTTCCCCGGCTTCTCCCATAAGGAGTTCCGCAGCAGATACAAGGTTATCTGCCATTGCTTTATATGTGATGCGGAGGGGTTTTCCATAGATATCGCACGTTCCCCGTGCGTCCTCAACAGGCACAAATCCCGAAACTCCAAGAGCAATTCCTGAACAACCAAGCCTTAGGGGCTGAGTCCTGCTGTCTCCTACAATTACCCCCAAAAGGCAAGAATAACGCTTCTCAAGCTTTTTACGGATATCTTCCGAGCTTTTTCGCGGATCTGTTGGAAGCAGGACTACATGGCCTTCAGGAGCATTTGAAGCATCGATTCCTGCATTGGGTGCCAGAACACCTTTTGTGATGGTAAGTGCAGCGCCAGGCACTCCTCCAAAAACCTCATCACACTCCTGAAGCACTAGTTCCATTTCTCTGGGGTCAATCCCGTATTTTTCCCCAAGGAGCCGGGCCTTTTCTCCGGGAGTAATTCTTGCAAGCTCGACAATTCTTTTTTCCGCCGTGCCAACCGCAGATTCAGCCAGCACGAAAATATCTCCATCAACCGGAACAAGGCCTGCCTCCTGCAGTGAAGTTTCTATAATCTGTACGATGTCGTCCCCTTCTTTAATAATGGGGGTTTTAATCCCGAACATCTGAATGGAAGTGTTTTCTGAATTCATGTTTTACTGCCTTTAAAAGCCGATGAGTAGCTCTAATTTCCTGAATAAAGAATCAATAGATACGGAATCAAACCATAAAATACCGGAAGATATTGATAAATGTATCCGAAAGTTCAGAAAAACTCCCTTATAAGGATAAAGGGCTTGAAAATGAGATAATAGTTCCGAAAACATAGCCATGAAACTTGAAACAACCTCTCCGAAATCTCGAAAAATAAATTTTCCTAAAGATCGAAATTACCTGGAACTATTTTTCTCCTGATGGTTTGCTTTCAGGTAGAGGGTATAAGCGAATTTTTCACTTCGCTGTAAGACTTCTTGAAGATAACCTGTTCAGCTTTGATTTCTTTTATCCCTAAATCATAGAAGGATGCAAATTCCTTCACTCTGGGCTCAAAATTATGCTGGTACTTTAAGCCTGTATTGATCTTTGCCACCTGAGTATATCTGGCAGCTTTGAATACCATTTTTGACTCTTCAAGAGCCTCCAGGTTCCTGGCAAAACCATTAGCTACTATCATTTTTTCCCAGTTGGCAGCCCACATGGGGGTAAGCATAAAGCTTCTTTCCCCTCTTAAATTTTTTATTATTTCCATGAAGGCTTGTTTGCCTCCCAGGGTCGCACAGATGCAGTCATCAACTACGTTTCCTTCGTCATCTCTGATAAATACAAGAGGACATCTAAGGTAGCTGAAATCTCTCTCTATGTCTTTGAGTACGTTCCCACACAGTCCATAGAGCAAAAGCAGCCCGTCTGAGAAGAGCGACATCCTCATAATTGCATCATATATGTTCATTTTTAGCCTGGTACGTTTTCTTCCTGTACCAACAACTTCCAGGACGTTGAGAACGAGAATAAGCTCCTCGTCTCCACCATTATTTCTTAAATCTCTGTGCGCCTCAACATTCTTAAGAGTTAATTCCCGGCATGGGACGCAGATTTCCTCCAACTTTCTTACTATGTCCTCCGAACTCCCATTTTTTAGTATTATTACTTCATCCACCTCTTCATCCTGCTCCACGAGATGAACAATTTCATCCTCAAAGATTTTGCATGATATGATGCCTATTATCTTCATCGCAACCTCCTTTTCGGGTTCTCTCCCCGGTGGAAAAACTCTAAATCCAGCAAGTCGGATGTCAAAAAGAAATAGAAAAAACACCCCTCTCCAGCACTCACAAAAACTCATATCAGTCTATTTACTACATTATCGGCAACGATGATTACAATTTATTTCCTGTGAGTATTTAAATGTAGGTTAAAAGAATAAGATAAAAAAGTATATAAACAAACTATTTTTTTGGCTTAGAGCCCTATCCGAAAAGTCCGGAATTCATGTTGAAAAGGCATAATAGGTCCATAATATCCGACTATCCGTTCCGGTTTTGCATATTGCATATTGTAAAAGTTCTAGCAGATAACTACTTTTCGGATAGGCTCTTATTCCACCCCTTTCTTCTTGTTGATCGGATCTTATTCTTAAAAATTTACTTTTTTGAATCTGGATCTTTCATCAGGAAATGGGGATTTTGGTTATGAATACAACAGTTTAAATTAATTAATAGTTCTGAATAAAAAAGGTTTTGATATAAGCTCTTTAAGAAAAAGGAGGAAATTAACTGCAAAATACACAAAATAGGAAGTTTTGAAACTTAAAGAAAAGGAGAAGAAACCTCCCATTTAAGAGATTGTTTTTTTGTATTTTGTTACTTTCCTGAAATTCCAGCCATAGAAAGTAATCTTGGGGTGTTCTTATGGGATCCTATAGGCATAACATGAATCCCTCTTGAGAGCTTTGTCAACTCTTTTATAGTCTCAGAAGCTATGAAAAGACCTTCTTCAATAGGGTTGGACGCATCCTTCATTTGGATCATGATCTCCTCAGGCACATTAATTCCTGAGATATTCTTGTTCATGTATTCAGCCATACCAAGGGACTTGAGAGGGATCAAGCCTGCAATCACAGGTACCTCAAGGTGGCTTATTGATTCCATAAATTCCTCGAACATGCCCACATCATAGACAGCCTGAGTCTGGATAAAATCAGCTCCACACTTTGCTTTTTTCTCAAGCTTTATTAGTTGCAGGGTCTTTTCAGGATCTATCCCAGAGACAGCGCCTGTACAGAAAGAAGTTCCTCCGTCCAGTTCATTTCCTGCAAAATCAATGCCTGAATCAAGCTTTCTAACAAGTTGAAGGAACTGCACGGAATCGAGGTCGTATACGGGCTTTGATCCAGGATGGTCTCCACATGAAGGAAAATCCCCGGTCATTAAGCAAATGTTTCGGATACCCAGAGCATATGCTCCAAGAAGATCTGATTGAAGTCCGATCCTGTTCCTGTCCCTGCAGGTAAGCTGCATAATTGGCTCGTGTCCTTCATCGAGCAGAAGCTTGCTAAAAGCCAGAGAACTCATGTGCATAATCGAGCACTGGTTATCCGTGACATTTATAGCATCTGCAATGCCTTTGAGCTGGCGAGCATCTTCCAGAGATACTGAAAAGTTTGTTCCCTTGGGGGGGGAGACTTCAGCAGTAACTAGAAATTTGCTGGAATTCAGTTTTTCACGAAAATTAAAAAGCATTAAATAAGAATATTAGAAATGAAATTATTTAAATCCATGCTCCTGGGGGGCATGAACAACATAAAGAAGATCAAGTCTCTTGATTTTTTTCAAACGTTCATAAATGAGAGACCATACACAATTATTCTCTCTGTTAACTTCACACATCCCATTAACAGCTCCCCCACAGGGTCCGTTCAGAAGGCCTTTGGGACACTGAGATTTGGGGCAGAGGCCTCCGTATTCACTTATGGTGCAGTTCCCACACATTACACATTGCTGGGAAAGAAGTTTGCCCCCGCTCGAACCTCCCAGGGAAAGAGTATCATTTGAGCCGTACACAGGTACCTCCGCTACATTGGCTACAGAAGAAACTCCACTGCCGCAACCCATAACAAGGATACAACTTGTATCGTTTATTTTCTCATTTTTTTCTACCAGGGACTCAAAAGAGCGGATGCTGCATGCTGCAGTAGGAAGAGTCCAGCCAACCACATGCTTTCCACTTTCCTCAAGCCTTCTGCACATTTCAATAACTTCGGGCTCGCCGCCTGTCTTAAGTTTTGCAGCGCAGACATTGCATCCGATAACGAAGATATCGTCTTCATTCTTTAATAGGGAAAGGATTTCTTCAAAGGGTTTTGCTGAAGTTATGATCATAATTACCTCAAATATCGGTACTCCAGATCGCTCCGGTTTGCAATACATTCGCGGATCAGTTCGGAAATAAGCGGAAGAGAACGAGCCTGACCTTCAAGTTTTTTGGCAAGGCGCTCAAACTGTAGCAGAGTGCCCATTACAAGCACATCAGTCATTTCCGTTTCATGGGAAACTGCATCTCTGGTCAGGGCGGTATCTCCTCCCCTGGCAAGCATCTCCTGTTTTATTATCAGAGCCTCTGTTGTTGTAAGATTACGAATCTTCAGCATGAGATGTATGCTTTTGTTTTGCATTACCTGTGAGCCGATCCCTGTTGCCCCAAGATTCCTCATTGCCATGGCCGCGTCCTGAGGGGTCTTTACCTCAAGCACAGAAACCTCATACCTGTCCTCTTTTACTACACTTGGCCGGCTCCTCAGCGCCCCTGAAAGCTTCACGACATCAAAGGTTTCAGGCACATCGTGTGTACGAATGATGTGGGCACCCTTGTAGACAGCGATTGCTGCTGCAGCCAGGCTTCCATAGAGTCTTTCAGATGCAGGTTTTTCAAGTACTTCTCCTATGAAAGATTTCCTCGAAAGGGCGGCAAGCAAAGGTTTTTCAAAGATCTTCAGGCGTTCAAAATCGTCCAGGGTTTCAAAATCATAGATTGGAAGCTTTTCATCTGTCCATCTGCCTATTGCAGGGTCAAGTATGAGTTTCTCCGGTTTTATGCCTCCTGCTTCAGCAGCCTGTATGATGGAATCAAGTGTTTCGATGATAGAATCCATTCCCAGAGGGTCTCCTGGAATCTTATTAGAGGCCATGACAACAACAGGACAACCGTAATCTGCCACTACATTAATCATTCTCGGATCTGCAGTAAAACCGGAAACATCATTTATAATTTCAGCTCCCCTTTTGAGAGCTTCTTCTGCGATTTCAGAAAACATTGTATCCACGGAAATCACAGCATCCACATTTCCTTTCAGGGCCTCAAGCACCGGCAGAATGCGTTCGAGTTCTTCTTTTCTGCTTATTGGTTTGGAAAAACGCCAGGTTGAACGTGCTCCCAGATCCAGGAAAGTTGCTCCGTCCTCAACCATTTTCAGGGCAATCTCAAGTACAGAATCAGGGCTTACAATCGAGTTTTCGTAGAAGGATTCGGGGCTCAGATTAATAATACCCATTACGTGTGCAGGATATCTATCTCCCACTTTTATACCGCAGATATCAGTATCAACGACCATTTTTGACAACCAGACTATATAGGTTTTAAATCAGTTAACGCCAACAGGCGCTATATATATTAGTAAACAAATACTGACGGAAAGATGGATGCACAGATACCTTTCATTCAGGTGGCATTTTGAGTGGCATGCCTTTGAATCTCGGCTGGAAATTAAGTGTATTCAGTCTATTCGTAACACATTCCCTGAAAAAACCTTTTCTATTTTGTCATCAGCGACTTTCGGAAAGGCTGGATAAAATAAAACAATTTTTCTTCTTTGAAGCGGGGGAACTGGATGAGACTGCAAAGGGAAATTTGGGAAACTCATATTTACCGGCTTTTAAAGCCGTGGTTAAGACTCCAGTGGCTTTTAATGGGAAATTTGTATTTACGGTTGANTAATGGATTTTTACTGGTAAGTCCAAGCAAGATCATCAGAACTATTACATATCTCTATATTAATGGCTGCATCTCTATATTAATCGGTGTATATAGTCTCGTCTTATAGAGTACATTTATTCAAGACTGATAATCTTATTTTTAGTGAATATTTTATGTTAATAAGGCTATATATTTAAACTCAATAATTCTCTTGAATATTTATTGATGGTAAACTCCTGTATTAAATAAGCTTCAATAATACATAAAAATATTGATGTGTAAAATTAGTTTAACACAAACAGGAAAGCAATATTGTGCATCAATTGAAAAAATGAATGTAAAGAACAACTTCTATCGCCTTAAACTGATAAGTCAACGAAAAAGAAGTTGATTCTATCAATATGGTACAATTGGGAGAACAATTTTATTTGCTTTAGTACGAAAGGATTGAGAACACTGTTTTTGAATCCGAAGCTGATGTTTCTGTGCCTTGACCTCGATTATCCGGGAAATAATCACACAAATTAGCATTTGATGCTATCAGCCAGATGAGAAAACAATTGCTTACAAAATTGTTAGCAATCCTTCAGGAAAACATGTTAATAAATAATTAAAATACTGATGAGAATGGCTACAGCCTTAGAAATAGAAAAGATCCTTTTTAAAAAGTGAAATTTTTTATAAGGCCTTATATTGAAAAGAAAAGGCCTTAAAAATAAAGTTAAGAAAATCTCAGAAGTTTGTCTCTGTGCACGTCAGCACATGCTTCATAAGCATGGCAATTGTGAGGGGACCTACTCCGCCAGGAACAGGAGTTATAAGAGAAGCTTTTTTGATTACATTTTCAAAATCCACGTCTCCGTATACTCCACTTTCTTCTTTAGTGATACCCACATCAAAGATCACTGCCTCTTCTTTTACCATGTCAACTTTGATGAGGTGTTTGACTCCCGCTGCAACCACAAGGATATCTGCACCAAGGGTATATTTCTTCAGGTTATCGGTAAATACATGGCAAACCGAAACGGTCGCATTCCGGTTCAGGAACATTGCAGCCATTGGTTTTCCAACAACATTGCTGTGTCCGATAATGACCACGTTTTTGCCCTTGACAGGCACATTATATTCTTCTAGTGCCCGGATAACTCCATGGGGGGTACAGGGAACAAGCCCTTCATCCCCGATCATTAGCTTACCCATATTGTATGGATGAAACCCATCCGCATCTTTTGCAGGATCTATAGTTTCCATTGCTTCCTGGGGGGAAAGGTGTTTTGGAAGAGGAAGCTGAAGCAGGATTGCGTGCACATCTTTGTTTTTGTTAAGAGTGTCGATAAGGGAAGCAAGCTCCTCCTGACTGGCTTCTGCCGGAAGAAGATAGTCTTCTGCTCTGATGCCCACGCGTTCACAGGCTTTATGTTTCAGGCGAACGTACATCCTGGAAGCAGGGTCGTCGCCTACAAGGATTGTAGCAAGCACGGGGGTAACTCCCCGGTTGCTTTCCAGGTCTTCTACTCCTGATCTTACTTCTTCTTCAATCTGCTGTGCAAGGACTTTCCCGTCGATGATCCGTGACTCATCATAGCCTTCAGCTGACATTGGTAAAAACACCCGAACCTCTTCGATTAGCAATAAACCGGGAACCTTGAACAGAGTTCCCTTACCTTGTCACTTGTTTCAGACAAAAGCTTCTCATTTCCCGCATTCTTGATTGCGATTTCGATATAATCGGCAATTAATTCCATTTCCTTTTCCTTCATACCCCTTGTAGTACATGCAGGGGTCCCGAGCCTTACTCCGCTCGTGACAAACGGGCTGCGGGTTTCGAAGGGCACTGTGTTTTTGTTTGCAATAATGCCGGCTTTGCTCATAGCTGCTTCTGCATCTTTGCCTGTGATATCCATATTATTCAGGTTGACAAGCATAAGGTGGTTGTCTGTGCCGTCGGAAACGATATCAAAGCCTTTCTCTTTAAGGCATCTGCAGAGGGTCTTTGCGTTCTTTACAGTTTGGGCCTGGTCCTGCCTGAATTCTTCACTCATGGCCTCTTTAAAGGCTACTGCCTTTCCAGCTATGATGTGCATAAGAGGGCCCCCCTGGATTCCCGGGAAAACAGCCTTGTTAACTCCGATTGCAAGCTCTTCTGTCCTGGAAATGATCATTCCGCCTCTTGGGCCTCTGAGGGTTTTATGGGTTGTCGTGGTAACAAAATCCGCATAAGGCACCGGGCTCTGGTGCACACCTGCAACTACAAGTCCTGCAATGTGGGCAATATCTGCAAGAAGGTAGGCTCCGACCTCATCAGCAATCTCTCTGAACTTCTTAAAATCGATCTCTCGCGGATAAGCTGAAGCGCCGCAGACAATCATTTTCGGGTTGCATTCCTTTGCCATTTCCATAAGTTCGTCATAGTCCAGCATCTCAGTCTCTGCACTGACTCCGTAGGGAACAATATTGTAGAGTTTTCCCGAGAAACTTACCGGGCTGCCGTGGGAAAGATGCCCTCCGTGCGAGAGGTCCATGGACATGATGGTGTCTCCTGGCTTCAATACTGAGAAGTAAACAGCCATGTTGGCCCCCGAGCCTGAGTGCGGCTGGACGTTAACATATTTTGCCTTGAAGATCTCTTTTGCCCTGGCAATTGCAAGGTTTTCGGCAACATCAACGAAATCGCAGCCGCCGTAATATCTCTTGCCTGAATAGCCTTCGGCATATTTGTTAGTCAGAATCGAGCCCTGGGCTTCCATAACGGCTCTGCTTGCATAATTTTCGGATGCAATCAGGTTCAATTTATATTCCTGACGCTCGGCTTCGTTTTCGATAGCCTTGTATAGTTCCGGATCTATTTTTTCAATATAAGACATTATTGTCACCTGGTGATCTATTCATTTAAAACTTATTCGAAGTCAGAGTTTTTTAGTGGCTTTGGTTGATTAACGCTAACATACAAAGATCTGTAAGAGCTGCCTGATAGATTGGGATTTACTCAAGATGTTGAAGTATTCAACAGGTTGGGATTTGTCAACTGGTTGAAAGTTGGATAAACGAAATTAATTTAACCGGCTTTACCAGCTTCATGGTGCCGGATTCTCATGCCGAAAATATCTGAATTTGAGTCCTCTGTATTCTCTGGTACTAATGGGATATTAATGGGTAAAAGCTATTCCGGTTTGAGCATGACCTTTGCCGTTTGCTCAACTAAGGGATACTACATTTCTACCCTCAATTTTAAGTTTACCCTCGACAAAGAGCCTGACAGCTTCAGGGTAGATAATATGTTCCTGCTCGAGGATTCTTTCAGTAAGGGTTTCTTCCGTATCTCCTGAAATTACAGGCACGCAGCTCTGGAGGATGATTGGTCCTGAATCCAGTCCTTCATCTACAAAGTGTACGGTGCAACCTGCAACTTTTACCCCGTATTCGAATGCCTGTTTCTGGGCGTGAAGCCCTTTAAATGCCGGAAGAAGCGAAGGATGAATATTTAGAATCCTGTTCCTGTACGCCTCAATGATTTCACTTCCTAAAAGCCGGAAGTAACCTGCAAGTAGAAGAAGGCTTGTATCATGCTGTTTCAGGATGCTCACGATAGCCCTGTCATATTCTGCCCTGTCATATCCACTCGGATCAAGAAAAACAGCGTTAATCCCATGATTTCTTGCACGTTTGAGAGCATAGGCATCTGCCTTATTGGAAATGACCACATGAATTGCCGCATTCCCTATGTAACCCTTCTCAATGCTGTCTATGATTGCCTGGAGATTTGAGCCCCTTCCAGAGACCAGTACTGCAATCTTCACCGTCATCGAAGCTTTTAGATTGAAACAGTGATATATTAGGGTTTTGGAACTATGTTTCATCCGAAAAAACTGCAAGTAGCGACTTACTGTATAATTAGAAAGAGAAACCTGATAAAATGTATTTTCGGAGTAAGCTCAACTCACTAAGGCCCTAATAGTCGCTGGGCACGAAAAATAAATCGAAAATCAAAATTGATTTACAGTAACCCTTCTTAAGCAAAAAGATACCCTCTCTCCATAAATCAGTCCTCTTGAGCGAAGTGAAAAGGACTGCAGACTCCTGAATCTCTATTCTGGGAGGAAAGAGGGCTCAGAAAACGAACTCAAGGTTCTTCATGAGTTTCTTTGCGTTCCTCTATGAAATTCAGGAGTTCCTGAGAATCACTTATTTTGTCAAGTTCTTTCTTTTCGATCAGAACCGTATTTTCCACGGATTTTATTTTGNAATGCCCGTTTATGATAAATACNGACTGNGTCTCGGTAACACAGGAAATGCTGCTCATAAGATGAGCCCGTTTGATTACGGTTGTATTGAATTCGCTTACTCCTGTGAGTATAACTGAAGATTTATCCCGTGAAATAGCCTTGAAAGGTGCTTGTGCCGTTGGAAGGACATCATAGCCGAGCATTGAAATCGTATTAAGGATCAAGTCTTCCGCCAAAAGCGCAGAGGATTTTACTTGCTCTTCTGGTTCGGGTTCTATCTTTTTTCGGGGTTTTCTGCTTCCGCCAGATTTCAGAATATTTATGGGTCTTGCCAGTTCAATTCCAAAGATATCCTCTAACTGGATCACGACGTCAATGGATGCGTCCATGCCCTCTTCTTCATACTTGCTGATAGTTCTCCTTGAAACTCCTACCATGGTGGCAAGGGTCCCTAGAGACATTGCCTGATCCATCCTGGATTTTTTCAGGAGATTTCCTTCAATGGAGACATAGAGCCCTCCGGGTGCTGCCGAAACCAATGGTGGAATGTTTTCTATAAAATAGTCGTGAAGGGTCTGGACATTTAGGGCGAGGATATCGTAACGCATATAAACGACGCTATCTTCAAGCATTTGGTCTCTAGTTTTGGCCCCCACGACAACAGCAGAACCTCCAAGATACTCAGCCAGGTATTTCATCTCTCTGGCAGTTTCTTCATTCAGGCCGTCAATATTAAATAAAACCTTGCAAAGTAGTAGTGTTTCATCTTTACGTGCGGCAACGTCAAAACTCCTCGGACGAATATTACAGCGGTCAGAGAGTACAAAACCCGCACGTGCCAATACATCAATAATTTGATGTATGAGAACTTCTTTTGTCATTCCGGTATCAATCTCTGTTTGATCATCTATATATATGTTTCTTCACTATTGATAATCGTTGTAGGGGAAAAATATGCCGGAGGGTAACGAAACCTTCAGTTCTNAGAAAAAGATTGCAGAATAATCTCAAGGGAAAGGGCGGAAACAGAAAAATGATTGTCGGAATTGATGATACTGACTCAGACAAAGGAATGTGCACTACATATCTCGGAGCCCTGCTGCTGGAAGAACTGCAGGCATACGGAACTGTAGAAGCTCTGCCTCTCCTTGTGCGCCTGAATCCTACCATCCCCTACAAAACAAGAGGAAATGCTGCAGTGGCCCTGAAGCTTAAAACTGACTGTCCGGAAAAGGTAATTTCCCATGTTGTGTCAAGAATAGAAGAACTTGCACGAATGGAGTGCGAAAAAACCAATCCTGGGGCTGTTTTTATCCTGGAAAAGGATTATGAGAGCCTCAAGCCTGTCCTCGGAAGGTTTTTGAAAGAGGCTGTAAGGGACGTTATAGAAATACGAAAGGCAAAAAGCCTGATCTCTGAGTATGGGATTCCCTCTCAGGGTTTCAAGAATGGAAGAGGGCTTATAGGTTCTCTTGCAGCATGTGGGGCCATGCTGAATCTTGAGGAGTGGGATCATACNTTCGAACATCTGGCGTACAGGCAGAAGGAAAAATGGGGGACTCCACGAGAAGTAGAAAAGGAGAGCTTCTTTGAAGCTGATAGGGAAACATATCCTGAAACCTGGGATACTGTGGACCTTGCAAACAATCTTGTGGTCTGTGTACCTCACTCTGCAGATCCCGTTCTTTTCGGAATCCGGGGAGATAATCCGGAAATTGTTACTAAAGCTGCATGCATGATAAGAGCAGAACCTGTTGAACGTTTTGTCGTATACAGAACAAACCAGGGTACGGATATGCACTTGCTGTGCGCAGCAAATATTTCTGAAATTCGGAACATGCATTCTTACAGGCTTGAAGGTACGGTTTCAGCAGTTCCTAAAACCATTCCTGGAGGACATGTTATTTTTCCTATAAGGGATGAAGGAGGAGATGAAATCGACTGTGCAGCCTTCGAACCTACCAAGAACTTCAGGGTACTTGTCCGGAAGCTCATACCAGGGGACAGGGTCATACTTTCGGGAAGTGTCAGCTCTGGAACCCTGAACATTGAGAAAATCGAAATTAAAACTCTCGTACTACTTCACACGGAGGAAAACCCGAAATGTCCTGCCTGCAAAAAGCACATGAAGTCTGCAGGGCAGGGGCAGGGGTTCCGCTGTAAAAAATGCGGCACACAGGCTTCCTCAAAACTCATATGTGAAGTGGAAAGAGACCTTAAAGCAGGACTGTATGATGTTCCACCCTGCGCCCGAAGGCACCTTTCAAAACCGCTTGTCAGGGAAAAACTTTCCGGAGTCAGAGTTTTCCCCTCTCGATAATCATGAGAAGAAGTAAACTTTAAATTCTTCGGATTTTTCATTTATTTTTCGGATTTTCCTTAACTCTTCAGAGTTTCTTTTAATCTGTTATTTTTAATCTGTTATTTTTTATCTGTTATTTTTAATCTGTTATTTTTAATCTGTTTCCGGTATAGGGGCAGCTTTTCTTTTGTGTTCGCTTCTTTCGATTCTTTTCATGATAGAGTTTAGCTGCTCTACGGAAACACCCAGAGTGCTCAGGATAGTTTCAGGTGCTTCTTTTTGTTCAAGCATTCTGAGCACCTTATCCACTTTTATGTAAGAGATCCCAAGTTCGTCTTCATCAGTCTGACCTGCCCAGAGGCCTGCAGAAGGCTTTTTGGTGATAAGAGCTTCCGGAACCCCCAACCTGTTAGAAAGCTCCCAGACTTCGGTCTTGTAAAGCCCGCCTATTGGTTCAAGATCAACTCCTCCATCTCCATATTTTGTGAAATAGCCCAGAAGAATCTCGGTTTTGTTGCCTGTTCCCATGACCATTCGGTTCATCTGGTTTGCATGGAAGTAGAGAAGAGACATCCTGACTCTTGCTTTCAGGTTGCCTTTTGTGAGTCGATCTGCAGATTCACTTTCAGGGACTGCATCCATGAAAGCCGAAACGATCTCTCCGATATCAATTGTCCGAAACTCGATCCCAAGCCAGTCTGCAAGAGCTTTTGAATCTTCGCTGTCTGCAGTAGGGGTTAAGCCGGATTCGGGCATGTGAATTCCCAGTACCTTATCCTTTCCCAGAGCTTTTACTGTCAGAGTTGCAGTCAGAGCTGAATCTATTCCTCCACTTATTCCTAAAACAGCCCCGCTTAATCCTGCTTTGTGGGTCTCATTCCGGATAAAATCAATAATTTTGTTCTGAGTGACTTCGAGGTTCATACTGTCAATTCCTGGATATTCTTGATCTATATTCTGAAGGTACAAGAGCCGAATAATATAGAATTTTGAATTATATCGGATTTTGAATAATGCCAGATTTTGAATTATGTCGGATTTTGAATGGTATTAAATAATTTTATACATCAAAGTTGTAGATATATTGATCCTCAGAGGAAAACGGAAAGAAGGGTAAACTTATTTAATAAATAGAGGGTATAGTGGATAAAATATCCCGGGCATTATAATATAAATAACTGATTATTAAAGCTACCTCTAACAGGCAACATTATTGTCTGGATTAAAAATTCAAGACCCCGGGTGTTCCGCAACAAAGTTATGCGGGATAAAATTTACCTCATGGCAGGAATTAAAATAAAAAGAGCATCTAATATCTATAAACAGGTAATTCTGTAATATACAGTCCGGAATTTGTACAAATTTCGGTGTCTGTTTATTTTATTTAATTATTAAATATAAATTACAATCAAAAAGACAACTATTTTTGGGATGGTCCATGGAAGAAATACAGTTGAAGGTTGAAAAGGCATATCCTATCGACCTTGGAAGAGGAATTATCCGACTTGACCCTACAGCTTTACTGAAACTTCAGCTCTCGCCTGGCGATATCGTGGAAATAAGGGGGAAGAAAAAGACCACGGCAAAAGTATGGAGGGCGGACAGGCAAGATTGGGAACAGGGACTCGTACGAATTGATAACTTCATCCGGCAAAATGCAGGCGTTTCCATAGGAGAGAAGGTAACCATCAAAAAAGTGGAAGCTCCAGAGGCAAAGAAGCTTATTCTGGCGCTTCCGGAAAGCATGACACAGGGAGGGCCTGAACTTCAGTTCGGAGAACATGCAAATGAGATAATAAAACGGCATATTCTCAAAAGGCCCGTGTTCAGGGGAGACATCATTCCTATAATTAATTCTATGTCTCAGCCCATGACAGAATCTCTTACTACAAGCCAGGTAATTCCCCTGGTAGCTGTTGAGACTGATCCTGCAAACACAATTGTCCTTATCACGGAAGCAACAGTTATCGAACTTCGGAAAAAGCCTGTACAGGGCTACGAAAAAGCAACGAGAGGAGTAACTACGTACGAAGATATAGGAGGGCTTGGGCAGGAGATCATGCGCGTCCGGGAAATTATAGAGATGCCAATGAAGCACCCGGAACTTTTCGCTCACCTTAACATAGAGCCTCCAAAAGGAGTTATCCTCTACGGTCCGCCTGGTACTGGAAAAACTCTTATTGCAAAAGCTGTTGCCAACGAATCCGGAGCAAGTTTCCATTACATTGCCGGTCCGGAGATTGTGGGAAAATTCTACGGAGAAAGCGAGGAAAGGCTCCGGAAGATCTTCGAAGAAGCAACCCAGGATGCCCCTTCAGTTATTTTCATCGATGAAATCGATTCCATTGCTCCAAAGAGGGAAAATGTAACCGGAGAAGTGGAAAGACGAGTTGTTGCCCAGCTTCTGACTCTTCTTGATGGAATGGAAGAAAGAGGACAGGTTGTGGTTATAGGGGCCACTAACCGTGTAGATGCAATTGATCCTGCTCTCAGGAGACCAGGTCGTTTTGACAGGGAAATCCATATAGGTGTGCCTGATACCAAGGACAGATACGAGATCCTGCAAATTCATACAAGGGGCATGCCTATTGAGGAAGAGAATGAAAACGGGAACAAGGCAGAAGTCGAAATCGAAATTGATGAAGCTACGCTGGAACGAGAAAAGAAAGAAAGGACTAACAAATACCTGAAGTACCTGGCTGAGCGGACCCAGGGCTTTGTAGGCGCTGACCTTCTGGCTCTTGTGCAGGAAGCTGCCATGAGATGCCTCAGGGAAAGTCTGCCTGACCTTGACCTTGAGAAGGAAACAATTCCTCCGGAAAGGCTGGAAAAGATCTTTGTAACCAGGAAAAACTTTGAAGATGCCCTGATGGAAGCTGAACCCTCGGCTTTGAGGGAGATTTTTGTGGAAATGCCCTCAATCAGCTGGGATGATGTTGGTGGGCTGGATGAAGCAAAGCAGTCTATCATTGAAGCTGTAGAGTGGCCCATTAAAAGTCCTCAAAAGTTCGTTCAGATGGGTATAAAAGCTCCAAGGGGAATCCTGCTTTACGGTCCTCCTGGTACTGGAAAAACTATGATAGCCCAGGCCGTTGCCAAAGAGTCGAATGCAAACTTCATAAGTGTCAAAGGGCCGGAAATGTTCTCTAAGTGGCTTGGAGAGTCTGAAAAAGCTATTCGGGAAACCTTCAAGAAAGCAAGGCAGGTTGCTCCATGTGTAATTTTCTTTGATGAGATAGATTCAGTAGCTGCT
>WSSedL1CaDRAFT_10001037_pt1 | contig 17585 bp, 13 predicted proteins | sample WetSurSL1Cattail_FD_9464 | JGI IMG/M metagenome (IMG submission 9464)
CCATAATAGTCCTCCCTCCTGCCGTAATTTCTTTATACCTGTTAAATATCACACCCTTTGCTGGGCTCACTTACTGTTCAGCCTTCAAAGAGATGTATCCGGACTGGGAAGAAATGATTTCTATATAGGCTCCTATATGGAAACATTTCCTTCACAGTCTTGTCACACTCCATGCTCGACTGAACTATAACTTATACCCATCTCCATCCGGAGTAATACTTATTCCTGTATTGATTCCCCATGATTTTAAGCCATCCGAGCGGAAATTCCTCCACGCATACCAAATACCAGCCCTCTAAGTAATCTCCCTCAGGTTCAATCGACTCACATTTTAGATAACGTACACACATCGGGTCATCCGCTTTAAATTGTATGATTTTATCATAATCCGAAATTTTCAAAGCATTTGCCAGTGCTTGTGAGGGCTCAAAACGCTGTTGTTTCATTTCACCAAGCAGTAAGCCCTTTCTTAGCAAGCGGAGTCCCTTGAGACTTGGCAGTCCCTCCGGTAAAAGATACAGTTTGTCTTCGCGGATCTCAAGTAGTTCCTGATTAACCGGGAATTTTAAGTTATTTATAAAATCCTTTGCCTCTTCTGTCAGTATGGATTTTACTTTGTCAGGCATACCACTGCTGTAGTATGATTTCTCTGGAGCATTTTCTTCATTCTCTCCTTTATGAAGCAAGGCTACAAAATGTCCCTCTCCGTCAATTTTGTGAGGCCACAGACGTATACAATTGTTAAGCTCATCCCTACCGTCCGCCCATTCCGGCTTTCCAAAATCAAAGCCTTCATAGGACAATCCGAATTCCTTTTGAGCCTTCTCCTGCGGCAACGCATTTACCACTTGAAATTCCGGGAACTGTTCCAAAAGATATGATATCGTTCCCTCATTTTCTTCGGGCGAGAAGGTACAAGTGGAATACAACATCATACCACCCGGCTTCAGCATTTTTGCTGCAAGTAGGATTATTTCCTTCTGAATCGTATTGTAATAGTCAACTCCAAACTGCTCCCAGTTCTTCATGATCGATGGGGTTTTACGAAACATTCCCTCTCCGGAACAGGGCGCATCGATTAAAATCTTATCAAAATATTCCGGAAAATATTGAACTAGCTTATCAGGTGCTTCCGATAGTACAATCGCATTACGAATTCCAAAAAGCTCAATATTTTTAAGCAGAGCTTTCGCTCTGGAGTTACTGATATCATTGGATATCAGTACTCCTTCCCCTTCAAGCTTTGCTCCAAGTTCTGTGCTTTTCCCACCCGGAGCCGCACAGATATCCAGTACCTTATCCCCTTTTTCCACCATAAGCAAGCTGGCCGGCGTCATTGCGCTCGGCTCCTGAATATAGTATAGGCCCGCATAATAATACGGATGCCTTGAGGGTTGTTCCTCTTTGTCATAGTAATACCCGTTTTTTACCCATGGTATTTTCTTAATAGAAAAAGGACAGATTTGTTCGAATGCTTCCGGTGAAATCTTTAGAGTATTAACTCTCAATCCGCCAAAATGCGGCTTTAAGTAGCTTTGCAAATACTCCTCGTATTCATCTCCCAAAAGCTTCTTCATTCTGTCCTCAAACTTTATCGGTAAATTCATGATCTCACTCCATCAATTTCTTCAAGCCTGTTTTAGACTCTATCTCAGGCTCTGCGCCCGGTAACGTGCAGAAATCATATCGAGGTTATGGCTGAATTCTGCTAATTCATTCTGATCCCCATTCTGATAGATACGGAAGAAATCATCTTGAATTCGTACAACCTCCTGTTTATTGGCGACCTTATAGAGATTTTGAATATTTGTCAGGATATCAGCCACAATATTGGCTTTTATTGTAAAAGAATTCTGAGCGTCCATAATTTCATCCCGTACAACTGACATCTCTCGATCAAGAATAAGAATTGCTTCTGCTGCGGAGGATAGACGCTCCCTGATTTCCTCCGGCATATTCTGTTTATATTTGTAAGCAAGGGAATGTTCAATCGTCGACCAGAAATTCATTGCAAGTGTTCTAATCTGTATCTCAACCTGAAGTTCCTTCTTTCCCTTCAGCGTTTCCACAGCATAGATGACAATCATATGATACGAACGGTATCCGCTCTTCTTGGCATTCTCAATATAATTTTTCTCATGTGTCACTGTCATATCAGATCTGTTCTTAATAATATCCACCACCTTATAGATATCCTCTACAAACTGGCAGATAATACGAATTCCTGCAATATCATCAATCATTTCTTCAAAATTGCGTAAATCTATGCTCTTTTTTTGTGATTTCTCCAATATACTTGAAATCGTTTTTACCCGGCCTGTTACTTGCTCAATTGGTGAATATGCACCGGCATGCTTATATTCATCTATAATATGGTTGAATTTAGTAATTAATTCATTTACAGCCAAGGAATATGGATCAAGTATTTCCCTCCAAAGTTGAATTTCCATCGTAATACCTCCTAATAACCTGCCTATCCAATCTATCTTAACTATCCTATCTTAATCCTATCTCTGATTATTCGTTACAGTTCAGCCTTCAAAGAGATATATCCGGACTGGGAAAAAATGATTTTCATATAGGAGTATTTGCATTCGAACTACGTAATGCAACTTAGCGAAAGCGGCTCCTATATGGAAACATTTCTTTCCCGGTCTTACCACTATCCTTGATAGGCTGAACTGAAACGATCATTCCTCCAGCATCAGGACCATCATTGACAAAGTAGCCAGACCGGCTGTCTCCGTCCTCAGAATGCGTTTACCCAATGTAATCGGTTTTATATTCTTATTCTTTGCTTGTTCAATCTCAGATTCCTCAAAGCCTCCCTCGGGCCCAATCAATACTCCGATAGAATGATATCCACTAAGACTGCTCATAATCTCTCTGGTATATCGCATTCCTGACGCATTCTCATATGGTACTATTGCCAGTTCCAACTCACTTGCCGCGCTCAAAGCCTTTTGCCAGGTCATAACAGGTTGTATCTTTGGTATGATACCTCGACCGGACTGTTTTGCGGCTCCTTCAGCGATTGTCTGCCAACGCTCCAGCTTCTTCTCTTCTTTTTTCTTATCTTCTAACTTTACGATTACTCGCTTCGTCATGACCGGTACTATTTCATATACGCCAAGTTCAACAGCCTTCTGGATAATCAATTCCATCTTATCTTTCTTTGGCAATCCCTGAAATAATGTTATCCTATTCTTCAGCTCTGCCTCTGTCATCCGTTCTTCTTTGATTTCAGCAACAATTTCAGTCTCTGACATCTTACTAATTATACAATAACAATCTTTTCCTTGTCCATCACAAATTATGATTTCATCGTCCTGCTTCATACGAAGAACATTCTTAATATGGTTTACATCGGAACCGGTAATTCTTACAATGTTTCTACCGATTTGCTCCGGTGCTATATAAAAACGGTGCATGGTTGTCTCCTTATAGTTCATAATCGCATATTTTTATACTTACAAACATGCCTACCTATCGAATTAGTTTGGTCCAAGTGTGCCCTTAACACTTTGGTTACGTAGGCACAAACTATTAAGTGCGAATGCTGTAAATGCTGATAACGCCTGTAAATATAATAATGAATTTCCAATAGAATTCATTATTATATTTCTAATGGCTCGCATGATTTTTGCGAGACTATTTTCACATTAATATTATACAGCAAAAAGAACATATGTTCAACTGTTTATTTACTGAATACATGTTTTCGTCATTATTGTGTAATAGTTATGGCACCTATTAACTGGGAGCTCCTGCTATAAAGGATACCCAGTCTCCCATCTTGTTAACTGAAAGCACCTTAAACCGATTTTTCTCAAGCGCTTCCCGTACTGCATTCTCCTTCGTGTTGATGATACCCGAGCTTATGAAAATACCACCCGGCTTTAGATTCTCACCAATAACTTCTGAAAGAGGGATAATCACATCCGCGAGAATATTGGCAACCACCATATCATACTTATTTCTGCCAAGCTGCCTGCGAATTCCATCATCCTCAATGATGTTTCCGGTTACGAACTTCAGACTTCCTTCTGCAATCGGTAATTGATTAACTTCTGCATTTTCAATTGCAGAAGCGGTTGCTATTACATCAATATCAATACCGATCACTTCTTTCGCTCCAAGCTTTTTCGCAAGGATAGACAAAATTCCGCTGCCACTTCCGGCATCCATTACAACAGCCTCCGGTTTCATATAATTCTTTATCCCTGTTATACAGAGCTTAGTCGTCTCATGTGCTCCGGTTCCAAACGAGGTTCCGGGATCAATCTCAATGACAAGATCATTTTCCTGATAATCGGTAAGTTTCTCCCAAGTGGGCTTAATTACAATGTTATCATCCAATCGGAATGGCTTGAAGAATTCTTTCCAGTTATTAATCCAATCTTTGTCTTCCGTCTCAGTAATTATTATCTTACCACTGCCCACATCGACAAAAGAGGATATATCCTTTAACCCTTCTTTTACATTACTAAGCAACTCGTCCGCATTTACCTCCGCATCGGTATAAAAGCTTATCGAAGCTGTGCCATCATCCTCTTCCAGTTCGGGCAAAATATCAATGAATAGCTTCTTTCTATCATCCTCCGATAGCGGAATATTATCACTGACTTCAATACCCACAATTCCAAGATCATTTAACAGGTCGCTGACCAAATCTACGGCCTCTGTCGTAGTTTCTAATGAGAATTTCGTCCATTTCATGCTATTTACCATTACTTCAAGAACCTGTCATGAAGCAATATCCTTCTTTATTGATTTGTTATATTAACTCTTATATTCATTCTTTTATATTATAAAACATGGTTCAGGTGTCAAGTGTCAAATCCTCAAAATATTTTTATCTTCGTCAATTTGCACATAAACAAGCCACCCTATGGTAATACATAAGATCGTACGATGAGCAACTGTATGAGGTCGCAACGTACTTCATCCAAGCGAAAGCGTGTTGCAAATGAACGATTTTATGTATTACCGTTCACGAGCGAAATTCTGCAAATTGACGATATACCAAAACATTAAAACAGGGCTTTTGCATCATGCATCATTTGCAAAAGCCCCATAACATCTTACTATTTCCAGAATTTCTTCTTACCTTTATCCTTATCAGCCTCAGGATTGTCCGGATTTGTTTTGCCGGTCATGGCTTCCTCAAATCTGTGCAGTATTTCCTTTTGCTCAGCATTTAAATTAGTCGGAACCTGTACAATCAGGGTAACATAATGATCTCCGCGAACTGCCCTATTCCTTAGGCTGGGAACACCTTTCTCCCTGAGACGAATCTTTGTGTCAGTCTGTGTTCCGGCTTTCACATTATAAATAATATCTCCGTCAACCGTACTGATGTGAATGTCTCCACCGAGTGCAGCAGTAGCATAGGAAATCGGTGCAGTTGAATAGATATCATAATCCTGACGTTGGAAGATAGGATGTCTGCTTACTTCAACTTCCACGAGTAGATCTCCTCTTGGACCACCGTTGGTTCCCGGTTCTCCCTTGCCGCGGATTCTGACACTTTGCCCGCTGTCAATACCGGCCGGTATGCCTACTTCAATCTTTTTCTTACTATTTATAAAGCCGGAACCATAACAGTCCGAACATTTTTCTTTAATAATCTTACCTGTACCACGACAGTTCGGGCAGGTCTGAACATTACGAACCATCCCAAATAATGATTGCTGTGTATGCACAACTTGACCTTTACCACCGCATTGTTGGCAGGTATCAGCACTGGTTCCCGGCTTTGCACCGGTTCCATGGCAAGTATTACACTCATCCTTCAAGGTCAATTCCAATTCCTTCTGTGTGCCAAAGACAGCCTCTTCAAAGGTTATTCTAACAGATGTGCGCAGATTGGCACCTTGCATCGGACCGTTGTTCGCACGTCTGCCTCTGCTTCCACCAAACAAATCTCCAAAAATATCTCCAAAGATATCTCCCATGTCCATGCCGTTAAAATCAAAGCCACCTGCACCACCACCGGCTCCGCCATCAAAGGCTGCATGTCCGAATTGGTCATATTGTCTGCGTTTGTCGGCATCACTAAGTACAGCATAAGCCTCAGAAGCCTCTTTAAACTTACTTTCTGCCGCCTTATCCCCCGGATTCATATCAGGATGGTACTTTTTGGCGAGTTGTCTGTATGCCTTTTTCATTTCATCATCCGTCGCTGTCCTACCGACACCTAAGACCTCATAGTAATCGCGTTTATCTGCCATCTTCTCCTTCACCTTTCAAAATACAACATTTGCTGTAAATCATTTGCACATTAATCCACGGAACGCATAGCCAGATAGGCAGTCTATTATGACCGCCTATCTGTTTTCTATTTGTGAGCCTATCATAAATTCACGTGACTATTCTGTCACTGCGGTTCTTTCGAACCGATGCACACAAAGTATGTTAAAAATCACATATTTGGGCGCTGGATAGGGTACTGAATAGTTACAAATTCACTTCTAGTGTGTTAATAATATAGACTCAGATTATTTGTGCTGTTATACCTCACGGTAATCTCCGTCAACGACATCATCATTGCCACCGGCCGCTCCACCGGAAAAACCTGCTCCTGACATATCTGGGCCGGGACCACCTGCGCCTGCTGCTCCACTCTGCTCATATAGCTTTGCAAATAAAGCCTGTGCATCGGTCATTAATTTTTCTTTTGCTTCTTTGATATCAGCAATCTCTCCATCGGACATAACCTCAGGATTGGATTTTTCAATTAATTCTTTGAGTCTTGTAAGATCTGCTTCTACGATTGATTTTGCTTCAGCATCAATCTTATCGCCAACCTCACCGAGAGCCTTCTCAGTCTGGAATACCATGGAATCAGCATCGTTTCTTACGTCAACTGCGTCCTTACGTCTCTTATCTTGTGCTTCGAATTCAGCTGCTTCCTTAACTGCCTTATCGATATCGTTATCTGACAGGTTAGAGCTTGAGGTAATTGTAATACGTTGCTCTCTGCCTGTTCCAAGATCTTTGGCAGATACATTTACTATACCGTTTGCATCGATATCAAAGGTAACTTCGACTTGAGGAATACCTCTTCTTGCCGGTGGAATACCATCCAGACGGAACTGTCCAAGACTCTTATTATCCTTAGCAAACTGTCTCTCACCCTGAACTACATTGATATCAACTGCGGTCTGATTATCTGCGGCTGTTGAGAACACCTGGCTCTTCTTTGTAGGAATGGTTGTATTTCTTTCGATTAATTTGGTAGCTACACCACCAAGAGTCTCAATAGAAAGTGACAACGGAGTAACATCAAGAAGAAGAATATCTCCTGCGCCTGCATCTCCTGCCAATTTACCACCCTGGATTGATGCACCGATAGCTACGCATTCATCCGGGTTAAGTGTCTTGGAGGGTTCTTGAGCGGTTAACTGTCTAACCTTATCCTGAACGGAAGGCATACGAGTGGAACCACCTACTAATAATACCTTTTTAATATCTGACGGGGATAAACCTGCATCACGAAGCGCATTCTGTACAGGAGCTACCGTTCTCTCTACAAGGTCATGAGTTAACTCATCAAATTTAGCTCTGGTTAAATTTAAATCAAAATGTTTCGGTCCATCAGCGGTTGCTGTGATGAAAGGAAGATTGACATTGGTGGTTGTAGAAGAGGATAATTCCTTCTTAGCTTTTTCAGCTGCTTCCTTTAATCTTTGAAGAGCCATCTTATCGGTAGATAAGTCAACGCCGTCGGATTTCTTGAATTCATCAATCATGTATCTGGTGACTCTCTCATCAAAATCATCACCACCAAGTCTGTTATCGCCTGAGGTAGATAATACTTCGATTACACCATCACCGATATCGATAATGGAAACATCAAAGGTACCGCCACCAAGGTCATATACCATAATCTTTTGCTCATGTTCGTTATCAAGACCGTATGCTAATGCTGCAGCGGTAGGCTCATTAATAATACGTTTCACATCAAGACCTGCAATCTTACCTGCATCCTTGGTGGCCTGTCTCTGTGCATCATTAAAGTATGCAGGAACGGTAATAACAGCTTCCGTTACCTTCTCTCCAAGATAGCTCTCTGCATCAGCTTTCAGCTTCTGTAGAATCATAGCGGATATCTCCTGAGGAGAATATCTCTTGTCATCGACCTTTACTCTGAAATCTGTACCCATATGTCTTTTGATGGATGAGATTGTTTTATCGGAATTGGTAACCGCCTGACGCTTAGCTGGCTCTCCTACTAAACGCTCTCCAGTCTTTGTAAATGCCACTACTGACGGAGTTGTTCTGGATCCTTCCGTATTTGCAATTACTACCGGTTTACCGCCTTCCATAACAGCTACACATGAATTTGTTGTTCCTAAGTCAATTCCTATTATTTTACTCATAATTGATTCCTCCTACATATAATATGATTTGTTGACAGCTCCCTAATTAACTACTTTGACCATACTGTGACGAACAACCATGTCACGGTACAAATAACCCTTCTGGAATTCATCAGAAACTATGTTTTCTTCTAAGGCTTCATCTTCTCCATGCATAACTGCATTATGAAGATTTGGATCAAATGCTTTGCCTACAGCATCAATTGGCTTTAATCCAATCTCATCCAACGACGTTAACAGCTGCTTATAAATAAGTTCTATTCCCTGAGCAAATGCACTTTCCTTTTCTTTCTCTGTAATCGTTCCGAGACCTCTTTCAAAATTATCTACAATGGGAAGGATTTTTTCAATGATACTTTTCACTCCCATATCGTACATAGATGCTTTCTCTTTCTCTGATCGTTTGCGGAAATTATCAAATTCAGCAACCGTTCGCAGAAGACGATCCGTAAGTTCACCAATCTTCTGATTCTTCTCCATCAAATCCTTAGATCTACTGTTCTTAAAAAGCGATTTACTAACCTTTTCGGGTTTATCATCAGAGCCTTCAAAAGGAACAACTTCCTCAGCTTCCAATTCACTGTCATCCATTAATATTTCTTCCATCAAAGCATCCTCAGACAATTCCCGGTCTAAAATATCGTTGTCCGTTTCTGTCTTGACCTGCTTTTCAGTAGTATCATTTGGTTCATCCTTCATTGCCTTCTCTTTTCCTTCCCAATAATATATTTTATAACTTAGGTTTTCTTTTTAAAAATATCATCCAACTGCACCATTAAGGACTGTAGTGTACTTACTACCTTTTTGTAATCCATTCTCTTGGGACCGATAATCCCGACTTTACCGTAAATACCTTCTTCAATTTCATAAGTTGCCGTTACAACAGAGCATTCCTTCATGGAATCAACCGGAGTTTCATCTCCGATAAACACTTGAATTCCCCTGCTCTCCTCATCCTCCATCTTATCCTGGATGAACTCTGATAGAGCTTTCTTTTCTTCCAAGGTATAAAGTAAGCCACTGGCTTGATCCTTATCACTAAGCTCCGGATATTTCAGGATATTGGTTGTTCCCGAAGTGAATACCTCAAAATCATCATCATCTGCTACTGCTTGCATAATTGCATCCAGAATATCATTAACAATGGTTCGATATTCCCCTGCTTGCTCCTTCATCTGAGTGATAACCGGAAGATTTATCTCTCCGAGATCAAGCCCTTGCAAAAAGGTGTTTATAATAATATTTAATTTCAGTAAAACTTCCTTATCTAAGGGTGATGCTAAGCTAATGATTTTATTGTTTACAATATTTCGTTCAAATACTATGACCGCAAGTAGCTGATTAGCATCAACCTCCGTCAGCTGGATGAATTTAACCTTCTTCTTATACTGCGGCGTGGTTACCATAGTTGTATACTGGGTATTCACTGCCAGAAGCTTTGCCACCTGTTGTAATAGATTTTCAAGTCGATCGGCTTTTTCTAACAGTAATTCCTTCATATCTTCTACTTCTTGAACCTTATCATGCAATAGCATATCAACATAGAGCCGGTAACCTCTATCCGAAGGAATACGTCCCGCCGAAGTATGGGGCTGTAAAATGTAACCCAATTCCTCTAAATCCGCCATTTCATTTCGAATGGTTGCTGAACTCAAATTCAGATCTGCAAATTTTGAAATAGTTCTGGATCCCACAGGTTCACCGGTTTCTAAATAGTTTCGAATGATCGCCTGCAGTATTTTTAATTTTCTTTCTTCTAATTGCTGCATAATCAACCTCGCTTCTCAGAAAAGGTATATTCATTCCTCAGTTATTTCAATATTGTTAGCACTCATTGATGGAGAGTGCTAACATCTATATATAAAATATCACTCTGTTTTTCGTTTGTCAAGGCTATTTTTATTAATTATTTGTTAAATGCTGTGTATAAAAGCACCCCATCATTTTTTTATGATAGAGTGCGCTCTAATTCCAGAACAAAGTGCCAGCTTGCTGACGCTTTCGCGCCCGAGCGGATTGCAAATCAATAAATTTTCTCGCCGCGTGGTGCGCATCCACAGCGGGGTGTTTTTATGTAAAAGGACGCAATTTCCTATTACATAAGAAAATAGCCCCCGTAGGAACGGAGGCTATTTAGGCTATGTATTATTCTGCAATTGTCTTGCGTCTTTTCAGTACTACTGTGCCTGTCAACATAACAGCTGCACCGGCTATAAAGTATAATGCAAAGGAAGTTGATCCAGTCTTAGGAGCATCTGAAGCTTTAGTGTCTGTAGTTGCTGCATCTGTTGCTGCATCTGTTGCTCCAAAATCCTCAACAGATATAAGTGATTGATCTGAATCTCCGTCTGTTAATAACATTGAAAAAGCCGAAAAATCACCATCTTCAAAATCTACAACTGTCGAACCGTTTGCTAAAGTAAGTGCATTGCCATCAGCATCCAATAACTGCACATTATCAATATAAAAATCATTCAAATTTCCTGACCAGTTCATGAATAAATAAGCACCGCCCGTTGCATCCTTTGTAAAGCCCATACCATCAACGAAGGTCTCTTTAAAGGTAACAGTTGCGGTTGAATTCTCCGCATCGGATGCTTCCCAACTTCCACCCTGATACCATACTAAACCATCTTCACCGATTTTAGCGCCTATACCACCACCGTTCCATGCTTCAAGCTTAGATCCGTCAGGACTAGCTACAGTAACATCAAGGGTTATTGCTCTTATCTGGTCAAGATTAGAAGCGCCGACCAAATCAATGGCACTGATCAGAACCTTAGCAATCATACCTCCATCTTGCTTGTCAATAAATAAAGCCTTTCCGGTTGCTGCGCTGGCAGGGACTGCTGCAAATAGTAATGTTAAAGCAGCTGTAACCGCTAATACTTTCTTTAATAATCTCATTGTAAATCTCCTCCTCAAATATATATTTTTGAGTACGGATATCCCGCACAATTAATACATATGTATTTTAGCAAATAAATAATGGTATGTACATTGGCAAAACGCATAATTATATGATTGTTTTTTTGTGCATATTATAAGCATAAACAAATCAAATGTAATATCATTGCACCATATATGTTAGTTAAGCAAAAATTTGACGAAAACATAATTACTAACATCAATACCAAATTCGGTCAATAGGATATTATCTCCCTCTACAACCAATAAGCTGTCCCGAACCAAATGCTTGATAATCTCGCCGTAAACACTGTCAATATCTACTCCGAATCTATCAAGGAAGTCGGTTCTGCTGATGCCGGCAACCATCCTAAGACCAAGAAACATGAATTCCTCCATCTTCTGTGGTTGAGTCAGACGCTGTATATCTTCTCTAATTCCTACGGAATCCATGATGCTAATAGGCTGCGTTTTCATAATCGTATTTAATGATCTATTCACAATCAGTTCTTCTTTATACAAATTACATCGTTCAATATATTGTGCAATATCGTGCACATTTGAGATTCTTGCGTCATCAAGTAATGATGAAGCACCTAATCCAACTCCCAGATAATCCTTCCCCGTCCAATATATGCTATTATGCTGACATTCAAATTCTTCTTTTGCATAATTCGATATTTCATAACGATGATATCCGTGCTTTTGGAGTATTTCCTTCGTATTACTATAAATTAGGCGGTCTGTGTCCTCGTCCGGCAAATCTTTATATCCTACTGTACCTTCCCGATACCTATTATAGAATTTCGTCCCTTCTTCAACAATCAGACTGTAGGCAGAAATATGCTCCGGATTAAGTTCAATTACTTTATTTAGTGTATTCTCCCATGAACCGAGGGTTTGTGACGGAATTGCAGATATTAAATCAATATTGATATTACCAAAGCCAAGGCTTCTGGCTAATCGATAATTTTCCTCGAATTGTTCGTAGGTATGGATTCTTCCAAGCAGGGCTAATTCATCGTTATTTACCGATTGCAGACCAAAGCTCAGACGGTTTATACCAAGTCTTTGATAAGTCCGTAGCTTATCCTCATCAATTGTACCCGGATTGATTTCAATCGTCACTTCCGGATTCGCGCGGTTAATATGGAATACACGATTTACAGCCTCCATAATACGTTCGATATGGACGGCGTTAATGTAGGAAGGAGTTCCTCCACCGATAAATATCGTTGAAACCTTATATTGATCCGTCGTTCCACCATACTGTTCTATCTCGGTCAACAAAGCATCTATATATTTACTAACTGTTTCCTTGGACGCCGGAGAAGATAGAAAATCGCAGTAATCGCATTTTTTTGCGCAAAAAGGAATATGGATGTATAACCCAAGATCTTTTCTTTCCGCTTTACAAATGTCTGATAAATCATTGTTTCCTACATTGCTGATGTCTGTATCATTATTGCTTTTCGCTTTATTGATATCTGTATCATTATTTTTCTCCATTTTTGTACCTGTCCATTCTTTTTATAGCTTATCTATTCGCAAGAAAAGCTGTTTCATTATCCATTACTTCAGAAGAACGCATCTTTTTGCTAAGTGCTCTTTCAGAATTTACGAATATCAAAACAGCTTTATCTTATCTAATTAAAATAACTGATTAACCAACATAGCAATACAGGATACAGGTGCGTTTCTCTCCTGTAATCAAGGAATCAATCATAAAATTAGTTTTCATCCAGTTTTAAAACGCTCATAAATGCTTTTTGCGGTATCTCAACATTACCTACCTGACGCATTCTCTTCTTGCCTTCCTTCTGTTTCTCTAAAAGCTTTTTCTTACGCGTAATATCTCCGCCGTAGCACTTGGCAAGTACATCCTTACGCATCGCTTTCACAGTCTCTCTGGCAATAACCTTACTTCCGACCGCTGCTTGAATCGGGATTTCGAATAATTGTCTCGGTATTTCATCCTTCAGCTTCTCACATATTCTTCTGCCTCGCTCATAAGCGCTTTCTGCATGAACGATAAAGGTTAGAGCATCTACCTCTTCTCTATTAATCAGAATATCCAGCTTAACAAGTTCCGAACGAACATAGCCCTTTAATTCATAATCAAAGGAGGCATAACCTTTTGATCTGGATTTTAAAGCATCAAAGAAATCATAAATTATCTCATTTAGGGGTAACTCATATTTTAGTAAAGCTCGGGTCGTCTCCATATACTCCATCCCAAGATATACACCGCGTCGCTCCTGACACAGAGTCATAATGGATCCGACATAATCGGTCGTTACCATAATTTCTGCAGAAACAATCGGTTCTTCCATATAATCGATGACCGAGGGATCGGGAAGATTTGTCGGATTTGTGATATCAATCACTTCACCATCCGTCTTGTGTATCTTATATATAACACTTGGCGCAGTAGTCACAAGATCCAGATTGTATTCGCGCTCCAATCTTTCTTGAATGATTTCAAGATGCAGCAGTCCGAGAAATCCACATCGGAAGCCAAATCCAAGTGCAACCGAAGTCTCCGGCTCAAATTGCAGAGAAGCATCATTTAACTGAAGCTTCTCAATTGCATCACGCAGATCAAGATATTTCGCTCCATCGGCCGGATACATTCCGCAGTATACCATCGGATGTACCTTCTTGTAACCGGGTAAGGGCTGTGCACACGGATTTGCGTTTTCCGTTACCGTATCACCGACACGTGTATCCCTTACATTCTTTAAGCTGGCGGTAATGTAACCTACCATTCCTGCACTCAGTTCATCCGTCGGAACGAATTGTCCCGGTCCAAAGATTCCAAGCTCAACCACATCGGCAACTGCCCCGGTAGCCATCATCTTGATCTCGGTTCCGCGTCTTACGGTGCCTTCTTTTATCCTGCAAAAAACAATGACTCCTTTATACGAATCATAAACCGAATCGAAGATCAACGCCTGAAGCGGGGCAAAACGATCCCCCTTCGGTGGCTGGATTCTTGCTACAATCTGTTCAAGTACCTCTTCTATATTAATTCCCACTTTTGCCGAAATCAGCGGTGCATCATGGGCTTCCAGCCCTATAACATCTTCAATTTCTGCAATTACCCGTGCCGGATCGGCACTCGGGAGATCAATTTTATTAATTACAGGCATAATATCAAGATTATGATCAAGTGCAAGATATACATTTGCCAATGTCTGCGCCTCTATTCCCTGAGCAGCATCAACAACAAGTATTGCACCCTCACAAGCGGCGAGGCTTCGGGATACCTCATAATTAAAATCCACATGTCCCGGTGTATCGATTAAATTAAATATATATTCTTCTCCATCCTTGGCCTTATAAACGGTACATACCGTCTGAGCCTTGATGGTTATTCCTCTTTCTCTCTCCAAATCCATGTTATCAAGTACCTGTGCCTGCATCTCTCTGCTGGTGAGAAGACCTGTCATTTCAATAATTCGGTCTGCAAGGGTAGATTTACCGTGATCAATATGGGCGATAATACAGAAATTTCTTAGTTTACTTTGGTCTAAGGCCATTATAATCCTCCTGGGTATCTGACAATTCTTTATGCTTTTTATCTGTATGATTATAACATAACGCTTTCTAAGTAGCAAGATAAGGAGTTGTCCGAACTTTTATTACTGCGTTTAGATGAAAACCTCTATTCACCCTTTAGTACATGGTCCAGTACTTTGGCAAAGGGAGCCATGGCATTCTTGGCAGATTCCAGCGTATTTCCCTCTGTCCCAAGCTCCATCAAAATACTTTTGGGGCGCACATTCAAATTGTAACGGTAGCTTTTTAAATAGTTTTTGCAAAACAGTTTTGGATACAGCTCATAGGATTTCAACTGCAACTGTAAGCTAAAAGCAAGATTTCCCTGAAGATTCGGATTCTCGAGATAAGATATTGGACCGTTCTGATCTCTACTGAGACCATTAAACAGCATGATTCTGGCAGTTTCTCTTCCGTCTACATTGATGGTTCTTGCATCCCCGGAATCTCTATGTAAATCAATTACTACTTCAATGGATGGATTTTCACTTAGCGTTTTATCCAGCCCATCCTCAGCCACACTGTAGGCATAACTCCGATCTAATTTTCCATCCACGATATCATAAGTTGTTGTATCATGGATTACATTATAACCATAATCATTTTCCAGTATATCGGTAAGATAGGTTCCGACGCCGACTACCGTATCCTCCGGGTGACCTGCTCTGCTATCAATAAATGCTTCCTGAGAGTGTGTATGGTAAATCAATATCTGCGGAATACTGCTATCTTGTTTCATCGTCATATCCATACCTGTAAGTTTTTCGGCATCAAACACTTTATTGGTCACTTTTGTAGAAGAGTCAACAATATAAAAATTCTTCACCAGAAAATTAACATCCTTTAGTTGATCAGCCGTAAATTCAATCACTGTGTTTGATTCGGTAGTCTGGGTGCTCTCCGCAGACGAAGCATCATCCTCGTAATATACTTCTCCATCCTCATAACCGATTTGAAGTTGATCTCCCTCTGAAGAATTAGTATCCTCCACCATCTCCGAATTGAAAACCGCTCCATTTGTCAACACATATTCCATACTTAGATATTGTTCCGATACCTCGTAAATTCTAAGCTCATTATGAATGTCATTACTATTCATGGCTTCAGCAGAATCCTCTGTATCTGAACTTATAGGATTCACCGGTACATTCGAGTAAGCCTGTGCTTCCATTGTCCAAGAAGAAGCTTCCTTTGTATACTTATCAAGAGCAAGCCCATCTGCTAGGAGTCCAATCGGAAAAATATTATGTTCTGTATTGGCACTATAACTAATCAGTGAAGACCCACTCTCCACTACTTTACAGCAAAGTCCGGAAAATATGGCATCTGATAGCTTCGAATCTGCTTGGCCAACATTATCCGAAAAGGATAATACCGCAAAGCGAATGATAAGATATACGGATACCACTATAATACCGGACCAGATAATCGGATATATTCTTTTTCTCAGCCTGTTTTGAAGTTTTTTCATTACTGCCTCCATGATAAGCAAACGACATTCTTTTGATGCCTTATTCATTATATTCGGAAGGCTTGTATATATTACTCATTTATGATGGCACGGGTTGTACTAAACCCAATTCGCTACATTGCCTGAGCAAAGCAGGAATTCAGCGCCTCAGATACTGTAAAGCTGATACGTTTGATCGATTCATCGATGTTTTTAGGGGTTACAAACATATTATCAATTTGCTGCTCTCTTATTTCGGTAATGAACTTATCAATATCCTCCTCTCCAAATCCGGTATTTTTCATATATCCGGTAAGTGCATCCGCTACAATGGTCGCAGCATCCACTACGGTAGGAACTCCAAGTGCGATGACTTTCGTACCAAGACTTGCTTCATCAATGGCCTTTCGGTTATTTCCCACTCCCGAGCCCGGACTGATTCCCGTATCCGTCAATTGGATGGTCGTATTGACACGGCTGACACTTCTGGAAGCCAATGCATCAATTACAATCAAAAGCTTCGGCTTTGTTTCCTTAATAATTCCCTTAATAATCTCTACTGTTTCCATCCCTGTCTGAGCCATAACACCAGGAGAAATGGCGCTTACATTTCCAAGATGATTTTTCTTTTGAAATTCATTACCATATTCATTGATAAGATGTCTGGTAATAAAAAGATTATCGACAACCTGCGGCCCTAATGCATCCGGCGTAACATCGCGGTTACCCAGGCCCACCACCAGTATCTCCTCTCTCTTTAAATCTCCAGCAAGCTTCTTTAATTGCCTTGATATTTCCTCCGAGACAGGCTTGCAATAGCTCTCATCTGCCCGGTCAATATCCGGCGCTTCTATTGTAATATAAGTACCGATCGGTCTCTGCATTGCCTTGGCACCCTTTTCATCCTTAATTACCACCGTTGAAACCTTGATATTGTTCTTTTCATCATGATCCTCCGTCAAAATGACGCCTTTAATCTCAACGTCATCCTCCGGGAAACTTTCCCTTACCTCTAGAGCTAAGTCGGTTCTGATTTTACTATTCAATTTGTGCTTCCTCCAAGACATACATTTGATATGCTTATTTTCTACAGACATTCTAAAATTATGTATTCATTGGGTAAAAGTGATGCAATGTTACTTGAGAATCGAGGTAAATATTTGTTGCAGTTCAGCCTTCAAAGAGATGTATCCAGACTGGGAAAAAATGATTTCCATATAGGAGTATTTGCATACGAATTACGTAATGCAACTTAGCGAAAGCGGCTCCTATATGGAAACATT
>WSSedL1CaDRAFT_10001038_pt1 | contig 17566 bp, 15 predicted proteins | sample WetSurSL1Cattail_FD_9464 | JGI IMG/M metagenome (IMG submission 9464)
ATGCCTATGAGTTTTGGGAGCTTAAGTTCCCAAGGCATACCTGCCATTACGTCAACGGCATCGGCACCACCAACGCCTATAGCAATCATGCCCAGACCTCCGGCATTCACAGTATGAGAGTCTGTACCTATCATCATGCCTCCGGGGAAAGCATAGTTTTCTAATATAACCTGATGGATAATACCAGCCCCTGGTTTCCAAAAACCAATGCCGTATTTATTGGATACAGATGCAAGGAAATCATACACTTCCTTATTGGTCACCTCAGCAACTTGTAAATCTTGCTTTGCTCCTGATTTTGCCACTATCAAATGGTCACAATGCACTGTTGTTGGAACGGCAACCTTACTTCTTCCAGCCTGCATAAATTGTAATAAAGCCATTTGCGCTGTGGCATCCTGCATAGCTACTCTGTCAGGATTAAATTCCACATAGCTTTCTCCTTTTTTGTATTCTTTTGATGGTGAACCTTCAGTCAAATGGGCATAAAGAATTTTTTCTGTGAGGGAAAGTGGTCTATTAACCATCTTCCGAGCAATATCTACGTTTAATTTAAGGTTTGCATAAACCTTTTCAATCATCTGAATATCAAAAACCATATTATTCATATCAAAAAAAATTTGGATTGCCAATTTACAAAAAATCACTACTATATTAACCGTTTAGAAGATCATTTGTTGATTATTTCAATTGATTGATAATGAAAATATTTTTATTTCTTTTAAATTTTAACTAAATTTATAAATAGATGAAAATTTAATATTTAACTGATAATTAATGACATACGAATAATTCCTTTAATGGTGGTATTGTATGCTTGTATTTTCTGTTAGATCTGACACGAATTATTGACGATATAACTATTAATTTAAGTAACGACATGAAAGATTTAGTTATTGAAAAAACATATAGTACTCCAGCAATCATTTTTAATGCTAAATCAGGTGTACTAAGAATAGAAGGCAGGTCAATACCTGAAAATCCAGCTGTATTTTATGATCCGATTGTAAGTTGGCTACAGGAGTATTTCCCAAAAACAAATGTTGCAACAAAAATTGAAGTCAAATTGGATTATATAAATAGTGGATCATCGAAATCAATACTTGCAATGTTCAAAATGGTCAAACAATTTTACGATAACGGTTATCAATGTCAGGTTAACTGGCATTTTGAAGAAGACGATGAATCAATTCGTGATTTAGGAAAGCATTTTAAGACATTGTTAAAAATGCCATTTAATCTTGTTGAAACATATTCATAAAAAAATCCCGCCGAAGCGGGATTTTTTTATATTATTTAACACCGTTTGTGTACACAATCATATCAAGAAGCTTGGATGAATAACCCCATTCGTTATCATACCATGCAACAATCTTAACAAAATTTGCATTAAGCATGATGCCAGCTTTTGAATCAAAAATTGAAGTGCGTGCATCTCCGATGAAATCGCTTGATACAACTTCATCTTCAGTATATCCGAGGATACCTTTCAATTCACCTTCTGAAGCATCTTTCATAGCCTTACAAATTTCTTCGTATGAAGTAGCTTTTTCAAGACGGCAAGTTAAATCAACAACAGAAACATTAAGTGTAGGTACACGAAATGCCATACCTGTTAATTTACCCTTTAATGCGGGAATTACTTTAGTAACAGCTTTTGCTGCACCTGTAGAAGAAGGAATGATATTGCCAGAAGCAGCACGTCCGCCTCTCCAATCTTTAGCAGAAGGTCCATCTACTGTTTTCTGAGTTGCAGTTGTAGCATGAACTGTAGTCATTAAACCTTCAACAATACCGAATTTGTCGTTTAGTACTTTGGTAACAGGAGCTAAACAATTGGTAGTGCATGAAGCATTCGAAAAGATGTCTTCTTTGTTATAGGTTTTATGGTTTACGCCATAAACAAACATTGGAGTTTCGTCCTTTGAAGGAGCTGATAAAATTACTCGTTTTGCACCAGCTTTGATATGCAATTCTGCCTTTTCACGAGCAAGGAATAAACCAGTTGATTCAATAACATACTCAGCACCAACTTCATTCCATTTCAAATTAGCTGGATCTTTTTCTGCGGTAACACGAATAGCCTGACCGTTTACAACGAGCTTGCCATCTTTTACATCAACTGTACCTTTAAATTGACCGTGAACTGAATCGTAGCGAAGCATATAAGCCATATATTCTACATCGATTAAGTCATTGATACCCACAATTTCAATGTCATTTCTGCCCATAGCAGCTCTGAAGGTAAGCCTTCCAATTCTGCCAAAACCATTAATACCTACTTTAATTTTTGCCATAGTAAATTCTATTTATTTGTTAACTAATTATTTTGATTTTTAAAAGAAAAAGCAAATTTAATACATAATTGAAAAATCCTGTTATTAAATTAACATTAATTTCAAGGGAATGAATAATCGGAAAATGGAAGCGTGCATTTAAACTAAAGCCACATTGAATGTTGCTAATTCAAAAAATCTTCTTTTTGATGTTTGAGTTTTCTGGCGTTGGGGTCAACTACTTTACCTATGCGATAACTGGCATAAAGGGTTAGGAAAAACCAGCTATTTGCTTTGGTAGCCATAATGGGTAGTTTTTGAATAAAAGCTTCTCCTATAACTCCGACGTCAATGGAATGGATAACCTGATCGATCCGACTGTATTCAAAACTTACACCTAATTTCACAAATCCACCGGGCACTACTAAAAGTTCGTTTATCCCTTGTAAAAAAGAAGCTTTTCCTATTATATTATCACTTCGGTCAACATTAAATCTTTCTATTTCTATTTGATTTTGATTGTAATATACCTGATAATAAATAGGCTTAAGTATAGAAACAGAAGGACCTATAGAATGAAAACGGCGCACAGAAACACCTCCAACATCAAATTTTCTGTAAATTTCTTTTTGCTTTCCATAACCAAACCGAAAATCAAATACTACATACTGCTTTCCTAAAATATAGCTTTGTGAGCTGGGACTTATACTGCTTACTCTTCGTACCTCTTTGGGATGTTTAATCGTTGCGAAATCAATGTCGTAAAAAATTTTATTTGCCGCATCTTTTCGTTTTGCATAACGTCCATTCAAACCCCAACCATTAGAGTTGAGCATAAAAGCCAATGACTTTTCATTTCTGTAAAATATTTTATCCTGATTATCAAGATCGCCTTGAGCCTGAATAACCAAACTACAGAATATAAAAACCAGATATAAAATAAAAAATCTTTTCATTAAGCATTTGCATAGCATTACTACAAACTTAATAAAAAGATTTGTATTTTGATAGTGTCTCAAAATACCTTGAATTCCTAAAGAATTCTATAACCCTAGACTGAACTATTTACGACTTTGAGGACGCAGGTTGTTCTGTTTTATTCTGAGAATAAGCAGGACATTTTTTATTTCCTTGGCACGAGCCCATTACCATAGCCATCAGAGTGCAAATAATCAGTAAAATAAAAGATCTTTTCATAATCAATTCGAAATTTTATTAAAGTTAATGTATTTTCAGTAAAAATACATAATAATTGAAGACAAATTTTTATTACATATCCTTCTAATACGTTAGGCCTGAAAAAAAGGTTATTAAATTATTTCTTTGTTAATTTTCTGAATCAAATTCAACATGGTAAAATACAATTGTTTGGCTTAAATTACAAAAGCGTTCTGTGTGGCAATAAAAATAATAACTTTGTCTAAACAATTTTTAATAAGTCGTTATGGTCGATAATATAATGAATCACAAATCAATACGTAAATACAAGACGGAAAATGTTCCAGAACATATATTACAGCAAATAATTGAAGCAGGCATACGGGCATCCACCACAGGGAATATGCAGACTTATAGTATCATTATAAGCAGTGACAAAAAAATAAAGGAAAAGCTTTGGGAAGCTCATTTTAAGCAGAATATGGTACTGCAGGCCCCATTAATACTTACATTTTGTGCTGACTTTAACCGTTTTGTCAAATGGTGTAATCTCAGGAAAGCTAACCCTGGGTATGATAATTTTCTTTCATTCTTTACCGGAGCAATTGACGCACTATTGGTTGCCCAGAATGTGGCAATAGCTGCTGAAAGTAATGGGTTGGGTATTTGTTATTTAGGGACAACCACTTATAATGCAAAATTAATTATCGAAACACTTAAAATACCTAAAAGAGTTGTGCCTGTAACAACTTTAGTACTTGGATATCCTGATGAAAATCCTGGCTTAACAGATAGACTTCCATTTGAATCTATTATACACAAAGACGTTTACCACGATTATTCTTCAGAAACTATTGATTCCTTTTATAAAGAAAAAGAAGAGCTTGACTTTACAAAGGAGTTGATAGAAATTAACAAGAAAGAAACACTGGCTCAAATATTTACGGATATTCGATACACCAAAAATGATAATGAAATGTTTTCGGAGAAATTTCTAGAAGTAATTAAAAAACAAGGATTTATGAATAATGAATAACAGTTAATTACGTTTCAGGCAAACAACGTTTTCAACATGATGTGTATGAGGAAACATATCAACAGGTTGAACATGGCTTATGCTATAATAATCCTTGAGCAAGGAAAGATCTCTGGCCTGAGTTGCAGGATTACAACTTACATAAACAATTTTACCAGGCATCGTAAAGAGGATGGCATCAATAACATTCTGGTGGATACCAGCTCTTGGAGGGTCTAAAATAATAACATCCGGATGTCCATGTTCTTCTATAAAACTTTTAGTCAGAACATCTTTGATATCACCTGCGAAGAATTCCGTATTTGAAATATTGTTTAATTGTGAGTTTCCTTTCGCATCTTCAATGGCTTCCGGAATCCATTCAATTCCAATGACTTTTTTTGCTTGATGGGCTACAAAATTGGCAATGGTCCCTATACCTGTATATAAATCATAAACAACTTCACTGCCAGTTAGTTCTGAAAAGTTACGTGCAACTTTATAAAGCTTAAACGCCTGTTCCGAATTTGTTTGAAAGAAAGATTTCGGACCAATTTTAAATTGCAAGGATTCCATATTTTCAATAATATGATCTTTCCCTTTAAAAAGTATAATTTCCTGGTCTGCAATTGTGTCGTTCTCCTTTGAATTAATCACATACATTAGAGAAGTTATTTCAGGAAATTTTTTTGATAATTCATTCAATAGATTTGTTCTCAATGATTCATCCTCGTGAAACAACGATACAATTACCATCAATTCTCCGGTATTTGCGGTCCGAATAATTAGGTTGCGCAAAAAGCCTTTGTGGTTGTGCAAATCATAAAAAAGCATCTCGTTGTTCAAAGCAAACTGCTTTACAAAATCACGAACTGCATTTGATGGATCGCCCTGAAGCCAACATTTTCTGATATCAAGAACTTTATCAAACTTTTCAGGGATGTGAAATCCTAAGGCGCTACGTTCAAACTCATATCCTGACTCAATTTCTTCGCGAGTGAGCCAGCGATTATTCGAAAAGGTATATTCAAGCTTATTGCGATAAAAATATTCGTTGTCTGAAGGAATGATAGAAGAGACTTCTGGAATATCAAGTCTTCCAATCCTTACCAAGGTTTCCGATACCTGTTTTTGTTTAAAATTAAGTTGCTGTTGATAAGGAAGAATTTGCCATTTGCAACCTCCGCAAACACCAAAATGTTCACAAACAGGAATTTGTCTGATTTTTGAGTAGTGATGAAAAAAAACAGGTAGTGCATCCATGTAACTCGATCGCTTTTTAATAACTTGAAGGTCCACCACATCACCAGGAACAACAAAAGGTACAAAAATTACCATCCCATCAATTTTGACAATCGCTTTCCCTTCAGCAGCAATATCTTGTATCTCTGCCTCGCGAATTAATGGTAAATTCTTTTTTCTACCCATAAGATTATTAAAAAATCGGTGCAAAAGTACCATTTTGAAGTCAGTAACCAAATTTAATATTTGAATAAGGAGTAAATAAAGATGATAAAGACTTGGTTTAGTAAAGTTATGTTCTTAACTTTAGAATATAGTGATTAGAAGTGCATGATTTTATTTGAAAAAAGAATTAAAGGTATTAAATCAAAGGTTATGCTAACCCTAGGTATAACCATACTTATATATATATTTGGGTATATTGTTTTCTTAAAAATTCTTAACAAAAAAAATAACTTAACGGAAGCTATCCAAAAGCATGAGATTATTGAATCTATCAATGCCGTTTTACAAACAAAAAAGGATTCCTATGACAAAATGGTTTTTGATTATTCTGTCTTTTCATGGATGATTAATTTTATAAAACATCCTGACAAGAATGAAGGAGAAATGACCATTTCACACCCTCAAAACGTGGGAATCTCCATGGTTCAAATATATAATTTAGATAAAAAACTGGTATACAATGATTTGTCGCCAGCCCTAAAAGATACAATTTTCATCAATAATCAAGTATTGGATTCATTGTATAGACATAGGAAGATTAGTTTCTATATGCTAACAAAATATGGGCTTATGCAGATATTTGGGTCAACTGTTCATCCCTCAGACGACATTGATCGACAAACAATTCCCAATGGTTTTGTTATTTTTGGTAAACTATGGGATAAGGATTATGTCAATGTTTTACAGGATATATCAAACTGCAAAATTTCATTGGCATTGGCTTGTAATCAGGCAAGATCAAATTCTAAAGATCTTGGTGAAGTGTTTTTCCATGACTATAAATTCCGACCAGTTGCGCATATTAACATATCCAAGATTAATTTATATTCTGAAAATATAAAATTGCATAATAATTACTTTAACTTTTTCTTCATAAGTTTTTGTTTTGTAATTTCTCTTATTATATACTACACATATAACTATTTTGTTATTAAACCATTAGGAAATATTGAAAAGTCTTTAAGCTTGGAAAATACGGATTCTCTCACAAAAATTATCAATAGAAACGATGAATTTGGGAAAATTGCAAAGCTAATTGGTTGGTTTTTCAAGCAGCGTGATGAATTTAACATGCAGAAAACAGAAATTGAAGATCAAAATACAAAACTACACTTCTTAAATGCAGAAATGCAAGCTCAGAATGAAGAGATTGTGACAATTGCGGAGGGATTACAACTTGCCAATAAGGAAATCACAGATAGTATTAATTATGCCAGTTTCATTCAGAATGCAGTATTGTCTCCTTCTTATGAATTATCAAGAATTTTCCCTGACCATTTTATTGTTTATGAACCTAAAAATATTGTTAGTGGCGATTTTTACTGGTTTAAAGAAATGAAAAGTGGTGAAAAGATTTTGGCTGTTGCTGATTGCACAGGACATGGTCTATCGGGATCTTTGCTTAGTATGCTTGGCATTTCATTTCTGAATCAAATTACATCACAACTGGAGGATGAAGAATTTACTGCCTCTATGGTACTTAGTACACTAAAAACCTTTTTAATTGATGCGTTGCATCAGAATAATGGCACGGAGAATGTTCAAGATGGAATGCACATAGCATTATGTATCTTTGACAAAGATTGTCGAACGTTTCAATATGCAACTGCCTATCATACTATATGTTTGGTGAGGCATAATCTAGAGAACGGTATAAATGAATTGATAGAATATAAAGGGAATCATATACCTGTGGGCATTCATCCTACTGATGAGACCTTTACCAATCACATTGTTGAATTACAAAAAGGAGATTCCATTTATATGTATTCAGATGGGTTTCCAGATCAATTTGGGGGGCCGCATAACAAGAAATATAAGCCTTCCAGAACACGTAGCTTTCTTTTATCTTTGGCAGATGTCCCTTTTATTGAGCAAAAAGAAAATGTTCAAAAAGAGTTTGAAGGATGGAAAGGATCATATGAGCAAACTGATGATTTAATTGTGGTAGGAATTAAAATACCTCAGGGCTTCAAAAATATTAATTGAAAAATATGTAATGTCAAGAATTATAAGCCCATTTCAGATATATTGAACCCCAGGTAAATCCACCCCCAAATGCAGCAAGAATCAATTTGTCACCCTTTTTCAATTGTTTTTCCCATTCCCAAAGACACAAGGGAATAGTGGCTGCTGTGGTATTTCCGTATCGTTCAATATTAATCATTACCTTTTCTTTACTGATTCCCATTCTGCGCGCTGTAGCTTCAATAATTCGCATGTTTGCCTGATGAGGAACCAGCCATGACAGGTCTTCCGGAGTGATGTTGTTTTTTTCCATAATCTCCACAGCAATATCAGCCATTTTGGTTACAGCAATTTTAAAAACAATCTGACCTTCCTGATAGAGGTAATGTTCTCCCGCATCCACTGTTTCATGCGAAGCTGGTTTTAAAGAACCCCCGGCTTTCATATACAAATGTTTTCTACCTGATCCATCTATCCGACAAATGTGATCCATAACCCCAACGTCCTCATTTGTAGGCTCCAGCAATAAAGCAACCGCTGCATCACCAAACAATGGGCAAGTTGAGCGATCCGAGTAATTGGTAATTGAAGACATTTTATCACTGGCGATAAGCAGGACTTTTTTGTACTTGCCCGTTTCAATGAATTGTGTAGCAGTTTGTAATGTAAAAATAAACCCTGAACATGCAGCACTCAGATCAAATCCCCACGCATTTTTTATCCCAACCTTATCTGCAATAACGCAGGCTGTTGATGGGAAAAACATATCTGGAGTTACGGTTGCTACTAAAATAAGTTCAATATCGTCAGGATTAGTGTTGGTCTTGATTAGCAATTTTTTAACCGCTTCCGCACACATGTCAGAAGTAGCTAACCCATTGCCCTTTAATATTCTACGTTCCTTAATTCCGATCCGTTGCATGATCCATTCATCGGAAGTATCAACCATATGGCTGATTTCGTCGTTGGTTAATACATAATCAGGCAAATAGGCCTCGATTCCAGTGATGGCTGCTCTAATATTGCTCATTATTTAAAAAACTCCCTGATTTTAAAAGGTAGGTTCGCTTCTATTACTTCCTTGGTATGCAATATCATATTTTTTATTGCAATATCATTGGATGCTCCATGCCCGATCATTACATTTGAATTGATCCCTAGTACCGGCGTACCTCCATAATTTTCAAAATTAAACTTGGCAAAGTAGGGGTCATCTATGTTACGCTGTTTTGCTAATGAATAAAGCGCTTCCGCTTGCTTAAGTACTATATTACCCACAAAACCATCGCAAACAACAACGTCAACATCTTCATTATAAATGTCATGACCTTCAATATTGCCAATAAAATTGAAATCTTTAGTTCCTGACATCGCCTGAAAAGCCGCCTTTGTTAGAAGGTTACCCTTTTCTGCTTCTGAACCAATATTCAGCAGTCCGACTCTGGGATTCGCATACTTATATACAAACTCCGCATAAAGAGAGCCAAGAATGCCATACTGATAAAGTACGTCAGGTTTACAATCAGAATTTAAACCTACATCCAAAATCAAAGTATACTTACCATTTACTTTTGGAATTGGTGATGTTATTGCAGGACGTATGATGCCAGGTATAGATTTTACAGTATACATGGCCCCAACCATCATGGCTCCAGTACTACCAATACTTGCAAAACCATCTATTTTGCCAGCTTGCAACAGCTGAAAACCTATATTGATGCTTGAGTTTGGTTTCTGAGCAAAAGCCTTGGCGGGATGATCGCCCATTTCAATAACCTCTGAAGCATGAACTATTTCGATACCCGAAATATGTGTTTCATTCTTCGATTTTATCAGTTCTTCTATTTTGGATTGATCACCAATAAGAACCAGTTGCACATCATCCGTTAATAATTGCCGGGCAAGAATTGCCCCAGCGATGTTAACTTCGGGTGCAAAATCACCTCCCATTACATCTAAGCCTATCCTTATCATACTGACTTATAGGATATAGTTATAACTTAATCAAAAGCTATGCAGTAACTTCTTTTTCGATAGCAAGTTTTCCACGATAATAACCACACTCTGGACAAACCCTGTGATATAATACAGTTGCTCCACAATTACCACATTTAGCAGTTGTTGGAACTACCGCATTATCGTGCGTCCTTCTTTTATCTCTTCTTTGTTTCGAATGTTTTCGTTTAGGATTTGGCATATTCTTTAATTTTTATTCATTAAATTTTTTAAATCGTTCAAAGGTGAAACCTTAGGTTCCCGTATTGTATATTCATCTAGCTTTTTAAGCATTTCTTTATTGCATGTACTCTGCCCTTGTTTATCAGGATGCACTCGTTTATAAGGAAGACTTAAATGAATATATTCGTAAATATATTGCTTAATATCCAGTTCTCCATCAGCATGTGAAAGAATAATGATTTCATCATCCTCCTCTTCTTCCGCAATATCGCCAAATTTAACAAATAATTTAGTCAGATATTTTACGGCCATTTCAAATTCATCTAAGCATCGGTCACAGGTAACTATAACCTTACCCTTTAAATTAAAGTCAAGTTCAAGTAAATTAGCCGTTTTGTTCAACCGGATATTTACTAAAACTTTACCTTTGCTGATCTCGCTTCCTTCAAAATCATTAAAGAAGTTATTGTCTACATCAAAGGTAAAATCATGCTTACCTGGTGATAATCCTCTAAAAAGGATGACAAACTGATGATTAGCCTTCACTCTGCAAAATTTTCAAGGTGCAAAAGTATAAATTTAAATCTTAATATGAAAAGAAATTAATACGGAATAATTTTCATTACATTTGCAACCCGAATTTTGGGAATGTATAAATGTATATATGCAGAAAATAAGAAATATTGCGATAATTGCACATGTTGATCATGGTAAGACAACTTTAGTTGATAAGATGTTGATGTTGGGGAACTTATTTAAAGAGCACGAGATTCCCGGTGAGCTTATCATGGATAGTAATGAACTTGAGCGTGAGCGAGGAATAACCATTTTGGCAAAAAATGTGTCCGTTTATTATAAAGGCATTAAAATAAATATTATTGATACTCCGGGCCATGCTGATTTTGGTGGAGAAGTTGAAAGAGTGCTAAATATGACGGATGGAGTAATCCTTTTGGTTGACGCTTTTGAAGGAACGATGCCTCAAACGCGTTTTGTACTTCAGAAAGCATTGCAACTTGGAAAAAAGCCTATTGTTCTTATAAATAAGGTCGATAAAGTTAACTGCCGGCCTCAGGAAGTTCAGGAGGAAGTTTTTGAACTCATGTTTAACCTTGAAGCTACTGAGGACCAATTGAATTTTCCTACCATATATGGCTCTGCCAAGCAGGGTTGGATGTCAGATAATTGGGAGAAACCTTCTGATAATATTACTGCCCTTTTGGATTGTATTGTAGCTCATATCCCTGCTCCACAGCATTTGAAGGGAACTCCTCAAATGCTCATAACTTCACTTGAATACTCCTCTTATGTTGGACGTATTGCCATTGGAAGGGTTCATCGTGGTGAGCTGCGCGAAAATATGCAGGTTTCATTGGTAAAACGCGATCAATCAATTGTTAGGACCCGAATTAAAGAACTATTGATCTTTGAAGGATTTGGAAAAAAGAAAGTTCCTTCCGTGAGTTCTGGTGAAATATGTGCACTTGTGGGAATTGATGACTTTGGAATTGGAGATACCATTGCAGATCTGGAGAATCCTGAACCACTTGAAACCATTTCCATTGATGAGCCTACCATGAGTATGGTGTTTACCATTAACAATTCACCATTTTATGGTCGGGATGGAAAATATGTTACTTCGCGTCACATCAAAGACAGACTTGAAAAGGAACTTGAAAAAAATATTGCATTAAGATTGGAGCCAACTGATTCAGCCGATGCCTTTACGATATTCGGCCGGGGTGTACTTCATCTTTCGATTTTAATAGAGACCATGCGTCGTGAGGGATATGAACTTCAGGTTGGTCAGCCCAAAGTAATTATCAAATTAATTGGTGGTGAAAGATGCGAACCTATTGAGATTCTTTCTATAGATTTAACTGAAGAATCAGCAGGAAAAGCAATTGAATTAGTTACTGGACGGAAAGGTGAATTGTTAAAAATGGAACGTAAAAGTGACCGAGTCCATCTTGAATTTAACATACCGTCGAGAGGTATTATTGGGCTTCGGAATCAACTTTTAACAGCAACGTCAGGTGAAGCAATTATGACTCACCGCTTTCTTGAATTCGCTCCCTGGAAAGGTGAGATAGAAAGACGTGTCAATGGTTCATTAATTGCAATTGAGACTGGTCAGGCCATCGCTTATGCACTTCACAAACTGCAGGATCGCGGGAAATTTTTCGTTGATCCAGGCGCGGAAATTTATTGTGGTCAGGTAGTTGGTGAAAATACAAGAACTGGTGATATCGGACTAAATATTACAAAAACGAAGAAACTCACTAACATGCGTGCTACCGGGTCAGATGAAAAAATGAAAATTGCCCCAGCCATTAAATTTTCTCTGGAGGAAGCACTGGAATATATACAGGAAGATGAGTATGTTGAAGTAACACCGAAGTTTATCAGATTACGGAAAATATTACTCAATGAAAATGACCGAAAACGTTCTGCTAATGCCAACGGTTAATTAGGCCATTACTTTTTCAACTGATTCAAGAAGTGTATCGATAAAATAATCGGTTTTGGGGATATACTTGATTGCTCCATTTAGTATAAATTCATGTACCAATGAAAGATCGCTCTGTGAAGAAAGAATAATAACGGGTATATTTTGGTTTATTTTCTTAAGTTCCTTTAAAGTGTCAAGCCCTGACATATTATCTTCACCACAAAGCGAAAAGATGTGGTCTAATACAATTAAAGATGGTTTCAGAGATAGGTTTTTTAAACACTCTTCTCCTGAATAAAAAGTTTTTACTTCATATCCTTCAAGACTTCTGAACGTGTATTCAAGCAAGTTCAGAATAACCTTGTCATCATCTACTATAAAAATTAATTTTTCTTCCATATTAAATTTAAGGCAAATACAGGTACCAAATAAAATTTTATAAACCCTATTCTTTGCTTTTTTGTATTTTTGCGGGTTATACGCACAAAATCAAAATAGGTTTGATATAATCAGTTTATTTTTCAACAAATTAGCTGATCGGAAAGTTTTTTATTTTTATATAAATTTACAAAATTAATCAATAAATAAAGTTTTAAATACTTGTTATGACAACTATTGTTTCGAAATTCGTTAAAAATGAAGATGTTAAAAATATTAGTGAGTTCAATTTTACGAAGCTTGAAGACGATGTGGTTGTATATGAAGTAATACGAATTTTAGATGGGAAAGTTCTTTTTTTTGAAGATCATATAGAACGATTTTTGAAGTCGTTGAAGCAACTTTCTATAAACAATGCTTTTTCAGGAGATAATCTTAGACAACAACTTGCATTATTAATAAGTAGTAATCAAATCCCAATTGGTAACATCAGGTTTCAATTAATATATAATAAAGGAACAAAATCCTCGGATTTCATGGCTTATTTCATTCCCCATTTCTATCCAACCGAAGAAATGAATAGGAAAGGAGTATCAGTCGGTATCATTCAGGCACAGCGTACAATGCCGAATGCGAAAATCCAACATTCAAACTTAATTGAAGAGGTAAACCAAGCCCTTGAAAAAGAAAAAGTATATGAAGTAATCCTCGTTCATCCCCAAGGTTATGTCACCGAGGGTAGCCGTTCTAATTTATTCATGATAAAAAATAACCAGATATTTACCTCACCAATAAAGGATATTCTTCCTGGCGTAACAAGAAAATACATTATTCAAATATGTAATTCATTAAACCTGGATTTTTATGAAAAGAGGGTTGATCGAAATGAATTGTTAACCATGGATGCCTTATTTATTTCAGGTACTTCGCCCAAAGTACTTCCTATTCGCAATATTTATGATGAACAATTCAATGTTAACCATCCGATCTTAAAATCCATCATAACTGAATTTGACAATGTTATTTCAAGGTATCTTGAAACCAGTCCAAAAATTCTTTAATATCATCCTTAATTTACAAATTAACCTGTTATTTTTGTCGCTTGAAATAACTTTCAATATCTAATTTAAGTATTTGATATGCATTATGATGTAGTGATTATCGGAGGTGGAGTCGTTGGGTTAGCAACTGCTTATCGTCTAAAAGAAACTAAACCTGAGTTAAAGGTTGCTTTGTTGGAAAAGGAAAATGGATTAGCCAAACATCAAACTGGCAATAACAGCGGCGTTATTCATTCTGGTTTATACTATAAACCAGGAAGCTTGAAAGCGACAAATTGTATTGAAGGGTATAAACAGCTTCTTGAATTCTGCGATAATGAAAATATTGCTTACGAATTATGTGGAAAGATCGTAGTAGCTACGCGTGAAGATGAACTGGAACGGCTTGAAAATTTATATCAACGAGGACTTTTGAACGGCTTAACTGATATAAAAAAAATATCATCATCAGAAATTAAAAATTATGAGCCTCACGCAACAGGTATTGCCGGGATTTGGGTACCATACACAGGAATAGTTGATTATAAGGATGTTTGTGCAAAGTATGCGGAGCTTTTTACCAATCATTACCAAGGCGAAATAATACTCAATCAAAAGGTTGTTGACATTAAATATGAAAGTAATTTTTGTAAAGTAGTGACAACTGATCGGACATATGAAACCAGCCTTGTAGTGAATACTGCAGGCCTATATTCGGATGCTGTTGCAAGACTCACTCAAAACATAGATGTTAGAATTATTCCCTTCCGGGGTGAATATTATGAGGTTAAGAAGGATAAACATTATTTGGTGAAGAATTTGATATACCCTGTTCCAGATCCTGCATTCCCATTTTTGGGCGTTCATTTTACGCGTCGTCAGAAGGGCGGAATTGAAGCAGGGCCAAATGCAGTTTTTGCATTTCGTAAAGAAGGGTACAAAAAAACTGATTTTAAGTTTAGTGAGTTTATTGGTGCTTTAAGTTGGCCTGGTTTTCAGAAAGTTATGTTTAAGTATTGGAAAATGGGAATTGGGGAGTATTATAGAAGCTTCAACAAATCTGCATTTACCAAGGCGTTGCAAAGATTATTACCTGAAATTCAAAAAGACGATCTTGTGCGGGGAGGAGCAGGGGTGCGAGCGCAAGCTTGTACTCGCGACGGTGCCCTAATTGACGATTTTTTAATATATGATGATCAATATGTTATCAATGTATTAAATGCCCCATCTCCAGCAGCAACAGCTTCTTTGGCAATTGGTAAAATGATTTCGCAGATGGTAGTGAGCCGATTTTGATATTTCAGTAATTAATTCAATTAACAGATTCCTTTTCCTGAACCATAAACGGAATACGTAAAAGTGCTTTGAAGTCGCTGCCTAATTCATACATTAAATCATCTCCGATTTCATAATACCAGTTAATAAGAATATTATTCCCGTTTTCATAAATCTTTTCCAACAAAGTGAAAGCTGTCATCAATGACCTATTGGTGCTACTATTGGCGTATTCCAACATGATATTAACTTCAGTTAGCGGATAAGGCCGTTTGGTGTAATTAGCAATGAATCTGAAAAGAGGCTCAAAAAACGCCAAGGCATTTTCTGGTATCGATCTTCCAGATATCACTAGTACACCATCCTCAAATTTAATCAAGGGAGTATTTAACGTTCTCTGCATAAAAAGTTGCATATTCACAGATAGTTGTAAAATTTAAATAAATATTTTCTGGCTTGAAGGTAAATATTTTCTAGTTTAAACGCAACCTTCTTCAGAATTTTGCATCTTAGCTTATAAAACGATAAGTAGTGGGAAAAAGTTTCAGTAAATTTATTGGAATCTAAACAACAAAAGATGTAATTGATTGATTAAAAACATTATAATATATACGATTGATTATTAGATATATATCAATGTATAATTCAAATGATAAATTAAATAAAGTAAAGTAAAACAGTCAAAATAGCAACTATTTTTATAGGCATGACGTAAAAATGTATTATTTTTGTAACTTTAAATTTTCAGTTGGAAAAGATAAACATACACAGTCTTTTAGTTTGAAATAGTTTAATTTAATTACCAATAAATTAGATTTTTGTAAAGTTCCCCCTAAGGGATTTTTGAGATTATAGGATCTTATGGGAAATTTGCATTTTTAATAATAGAAAGTATAGGTAAACACTATGATATATGATTAACCACAGATTAAATTTGTTAATGCAGAGGGCAATCAAATTTTTTCAATCAACAACGCCTTCATGGATTATATTTAACATTGATTTATGCATTTGTGCAGTTTCTTTGTTATTGGCATATCTTTTGCGATTCAATTTTGAGATACCATCAACATTTTTACAAAGTCTTACTTCTAATATTTTGTTGGTGTTAAGTATCAGGGCTTTATTCTTTTTGACAGGTAAAACCCATTCCATGATTATCCGTCACACAGGTTTACGTGACCTGACCAAACTCATCCTGATTGTTTTAGCTGGAAGTGGTACGATTGCCGCAATAGACTTGTTTAACTATTATTTCATTACCGGAAAGGTATGGATTCCTAGTTCGATTATAATCATGGATTTTTTCATCACTGCATATCTGATGACTGCTAGTAGATTACTAATCAAATTTATGTTTTTGGAATTCAGGAATAATACAAAGGCCAAATCCAATGTCATTATTTTAGGAACCGACGAACTCGCGGTAGCCACTAAACGAGCTCTTGATCTTGATACTGAGGTAAGATATAAAGTTATCGCATTTCTGGATGACAAAAAACAGAATCATAAGAAAAATATTGAAGGAGTAGGTATATATCCAATTTATAAACTCGAAGAGTTACTTGAAAGGAATGATATTAATGCGTTGATTTTAGCTAAAGATTATGTCAGCCTTTTAAAGAAAAATCAAGTTATTGACAAATGCTTAAATTTTAAGATAAAAGTTTATACAGCTCCAAAAATTAAATCTTGGATTAATGGTGATTTTTCAGTTAGACAATTTAAACAAATCAATATTGAGGATTTATTGGAACGGGATCCAATTACACTCGATTCTACAAACATCTTTAATCAAATTGATAATAAGATCGTTTTAGTAACCGGAGCTGCCGGGTCCATAGGTAGTGAAATTGTTCGTCAAATTTCTAATTACGATCCTAAAAAAATTCTTTTGCTTGATCAGGCAGAAACCCCTCTCTACAATCTAGAACTAGAGGTTGCTGAAAAACTACATTTTCATAATTTCGAACCAATTGTAGGTGATATTGCAAATTTGGTTCGCATGACTAAAATTTTTGAAAGGTATCCAATAGACATTGTTTATCATGCAGCAGCATACAAGCACGTGCCTATGATGGAAAACAATCCTGCTGAGGCTATACAAAATAATGTCATTGGCACTAAAATTTTGGCCGACCTTTCTGTTAAGTATAATGTTGAAAAGTTTGTGATGATTTCCACTGATAAGGCTGTCAATCCAACTAATATCATGGGTGCCTCCAAGCGCATTGCCGAAATGTATATCCAGTCACTTAACAATATTGCAAATACAAGCTTCATCACCACTCGTTTTGGAAATGTTTTAGGTTCCAATGGTTCAGCAGTGCCATTGTTTAAAAAACAGATTGAACAGGGA
>WSSedL1CaDRAFT_10001039_pt1 | contig 17560 bp, 14 predicted proteins | sample WetSurSL1Cattail_FD_9464 | JGI IMG/M metagenome (IMG submission 9464)
AGGAAGTGGCATCCGTAGCGCTCCAAGCGAAGGTTTCCGTGTCTCCTCGTGTGATACTCAGTGATCCAGCGACGCCATTGACGGTGAATGATACTGTTGGAGGGGTATTAGCTACTACGGTGAGAGGNAGGGAGGCAGTACCCAAAACACTATAATATCCATTCTCTCCTTCGAAAGAATACCACCATCCAGCATACTCAACTGGATATGTTCCACTCACTCCAGGGGCCGTATACGTAGCCGTAGTCATGGGATTACAATAATCTGAAAAAAAACAATAGTAAGTCGTATTTTTCTGAACACCCCGAAAAGTCACTTTACTATAAGTCACGCCAACATTATTCACTTGAACAGTAAAAGATTCATTCGGTGAAACGACTGATTTGCTCAAGTTTATGGTGTATGTAAAGTAACACCCGCCTAATTCGCTACATGTTAGTATATCATTAGCAACAAACGTATCCGCCTTCGCCGCAGGAGCAAACGCCATACCGGAAGAAACCAAAGCTATGAACAGGAACAAGTGCTTCGCTTTTCCGAGACGGTAGAACAAGAGCACAAGAAGAGAAAGCGTGACTCCGGCGATGAGCAGGTATGGCAAGCGATTCTTCAGAGGTGCTTCAGATATGTTGGTTGGAACGGATGCTTCTGCGTCAGCAAGGCTACCGGATGTCAATGAGATGTTCTTGGAAGCGAGGATCGTACCGTCTGACCCTACGAGCATGATAGCAGCGCGTGGAGTGACACAGGCAGCCGTAAGAACGACATCGAAGGCAGCCGGTGTTCCTTGATTCTCTGGACGGACAGACTGTTCCTGCGTATCGGCGCAGGCGGTTCCGTTCTTGTCGGATATGGAGAGACGGAGTGTGCCGGAAACATCGGTCGCACTCTTACGAGCACCTGGGAAAGAATCAGCGGAAGCGCTCCAAGCGATCGTGACATGGGCGGTATCGCCTGATCGGTAAGATTCCTTGTCAAACAGGACGTTCTGGATGGTAGCGCTCGCACCACGAAGGACGTAATGGGCATCGATCTCATTGGAGATGACGTTCCCCTTCTCGTCTGTCAGAGTCAAAAGAGCATCATATGCCTGAGGAGCGTCCGGGAATGGCAGCGTGAACTGTTGGGAACGTTCTTCGCCTTTGGAAAGCTTTACTTCATCGAAGGCGCGGTCATCAACCTTCTTGCCGAAGGAAGAACGGAATCTGGTGACAAGCTTCGGGGTGACGGCAATATCGGAATCGAAATGATTCTTGAGCGTGCACTGCAGCGTGAGCGCCTCATTCTTGTCGACATCGACACCCTGATCAATGGTATATGTCTTGTTCTCGCCGGCGATGGAGAGCGTGCAGTCATCCATAGCGACGGAATGACCCGTGCCATTCAAGGTGATGGATGAGACCGGAACAGAAGCAAATGGGAAGCCTTCTGGGCTTTTGGCTTCTACGATGACACTGAAAGAGCCTGAAAGGTAGGACGGAGCTTGGTATCGGACTGTCTTCTTGAGGGTTTCATTCGTCTTAAGGCTGACGAGGTCGTCGTAAACATGCTCATCCACTGTGGTGCCTTTTTCCGTATCAACCAAAGCGATGGCATACAGGATGGAAGGTTGGACTTCTTCGCGATTATTGAGGCTGAATGAGATCGTAAGCGCTGAGCCTTGCTGGCTATCGACTTGGGCGTCATAGATATTGACGGTAGCGAGACGGGTAGCTGGCTGTGCGGTCGCATTGAAATATTCCGATAGCTTCTGCTGTTCTTCATCTGTCAGGGTTGTCGGATCTTTTTGCAGGAGAGTAGAGATGTCTGAAGGGATATCAGAGCTTGCAGTGTCTGCGGCGTGGACGGGGAAGGATGACGAAAAAAGAATCGCTACAGCGATCATTATCAATGAAAAAAAGTGCTTCATATAACGCTGATAATTTTTATTTTCCAAAAAACCTATCTCTAGGATTCCATGCTTATTATGGTACTACTTCCACAAAAAATAGCAACAGTCTTAGTGTAGTCCGGGATGATACGCCACGGCATCAAGTTCACGGAATCGCCGTTGCTTTTCCTCAATCGGAATATCATCAGGCAATCGTTCATTCGCCGATGTTCCAGGTCTCGGACTATACCAAGCAATATACGTTTTTTCAAAACCAATGCTCCGAACCAAGTCCACCGTCTCTTCAAATTGCTCACGCGTCTCGCCAGGAAAACCGACGATGATATCCGTTGTAAAACGTGCCTTCGGTATTTTGCATCTGATAGCATCAATAAGCGCTCGATATTCATCGCGCGTATACCAACGATTCATGTTTTTCAAGACAGCATCACTGCCCGCTTGGATAGGAAGATGTATCAAACGATCGATATTCTCATTTCGCGCTATGACATCGATAAGTTCCTCCGAAAAATCCCATGGATTCGATGAGAGAAACGATACTTTTTTCACGCCAGGAATCCGAGCAACACGCTCCAATAAATGCGGAAACAACGTAGGGATTCGATGACGATTCAGATGCTTCACCATGACAGGCTGCACTTCCGTCCCGTCGGGCAAAATATATGGTTCATCATTACGAAGCTTCCCGATCAAAAAATCAGCTCCGTATGAATTGACATTCTGTCCGAGCAACAGCACTTCATCATAACCTTTGCCAACCGCCTGCTCAACCTCCGTAAGAATAGATTCAAACGGACGAGACCGCTCCGGACCGCGCGAAAACGGAACGATGCAGTACGCGCAATAATTATTGCATCCATTCGATATGACAACTGAAGCAGAACGGCTCTGAGCGCGTTCAGGGATATACTCAAAACCAATATCCTCCATTGGAAGAAATTCGACATCCGGTAAACGCGATGTAAGCCGCTTCATCATTTTTCCTCCCGGTACACGCGCCGCAGCGCCCACCAGGCATCCAGTCACGACAATATGGGGCGTTTTCACACCAAGGCGCTGTTTCAAACTACGAATCATACCATACACTTTTTCTTCTGCCCGGTCTCGTATGACACACGTATTCATAACGAGAACATCAGCTTCTTCAAGAACGACTGCGCGAGAAAAACCACGGGATTCATAAAAACTCGCGATGCGCTCAGAATCAGCGACATTCTGCTGACAGCCGAATGTATGTATAAAATATGTTCGTGGCATTCCCCTATTGTAAGCAAAATCAGACAAGACAGCAACGCTCCTCGGTTTCTTCAACCGAAGATCCTTTTGCAGTTACCAGCTGTCCGCAAGCGGCAGCAATATCATCACCCATCGTCCGACGACGCGTCACATCGACACCGGCTGACTGAAGTTTCCGTTCAAAACGATGCAACGCTTCTGAAGCGCTTCCTCGATAAAGGTTGCCCGTAAAATTATACGGTATGAGATTGATACGTGCCTTGCCTATACGCCGCGCGAACCGGATAAGCGCTTCGGCATGATGGTCCGTATCATTCACGCCCGACAGCATGATATATTCAAACGTAAGATGCCTTCGCCTACTATCGAAACGGCGAAAATACGCATCCGCCCACAACGCCAATTCATCCAGAAAGCTATCAAAAGAACTTGGCATTATCTGTCGACGCGTCACCGGATCAGCACTATGGAGCGACACTGCCAAACGGACAGGCGGCCAAGAATCATCCTTGAGCAATTCCCGAAGCGCCGGCAAAAGTCCGACAGTAGACACCGTCATGCGTGTCGGACCGATACCCGCCAAATCGATCAGCGTCTTCAATGCCTGTTTCACATTGACATAATTGGCCAGCGGCTCTCCCATACCCATAAAAACCACATTGCTCACTTGGCCATCGATATCGGGACGCTTTCCAAGAAAATCAATCCAAAATCTGACTTGATCGACGATTTCGTCGGTTGAAAGATTACGTGTAAATCCCATAGTGCCGGTTGCGCAAAACGTGCACGCCATCGCACAACCAACCTGCGATGAAACACATACGGTGAATTGTCCGCGGGCATTCCTCATGAGAACCGTCTCGATACGCTTGTTATCGACGATTGTTTCGACAACAGCCTTATACGTATCACGCCGAGCGCTTTCGAAAACATGCACCGATCGAACAGAAAACCATGCCAACTCTGCCTTTAGCGTTTCTCTCATGGCAAGAGGCATATTCGAAACATCCTCAAAGCCTCCGAAAACAGGCGAAAATAAAGCCATTTCCATCTGTTTCAAACGAAATGGAGGCGCGTCGGGGAAAAGTTCCCGAAACCGTACTATTCGATCAACTGGTAGTATCATAGGCTGTTCACTGTACCAGTTTCACACAAGATGGTCAAACACATGGCACGGGCTATCGGTATGTGTCTTGCTTCTTAGGCGCTACGAAAATGATACGAGACAAAACGACCGGTTCTGCGTGACTCTCAGCCAATCGATCGATACGATTCAACGTATCACGAAATTTCGACTCCTTAAAATCGGTCTCCTGCGAATACAAATCCGTGTATGCCTGCTTCTCTTCTGCGGTCCAACTATACAAGAAGAGGCTATAATACCATGCCCAACAGCCAACAGCGGCAACGATAAAAAACATCACAAAAAAGAGCGCTTTGTAGTGCCGATACCAAGCTGCGATGAATGTTCGGGAAGAAAGGCGATCCCTCCATGCCTGTGGAACATCGATATTCATAGGGATATCATTTATCGATATAAACGATCGTATCAAAAACGGCTTGAAACAAATCTGCCTGCGCCGCAACTGGTTTCACAGCAACGATAGGGACATTTGTTCCTACACGCGCTACGAAAGGATTGGCTGTACCCGATGATAATCGCAACGCATCTGCAGAGTTTGATCCGTTTTTGTCATCAGAAACATACGAGTGGAAACTGAGAGCAACGACATCCAGGCCATACGGGAGAGTCTCAAGCTTATGAAGAAACGATACGATAGCGCCATACGTTCCGACAACGCGTATATCAATCCGTATATAGCGATCGAATGGCAGCGCATCGACAAGCTCATTCGCACTCTTCGATGCTGTCGGTTTTTGTTGGGATTGATCGTGAGATGACGCATCGATGATTGATGATCCGTCTTTGGATGCTATTTCAATTTTCGTTCCCGTCTCACTCGCGAGACCTTCGATTGTCTTCACGAAATCCACGATTCGGTCTTCTTTCAAAAGGATAGCGAACCGATCCTGTCCAGCTTTGATCTCATCAGATTGCGCTGCTAACTCAGGCAACCTTGCTATCCGTTGTTCGCGATTTTCACGATCGGCATAATATCGCTGTATGGTATCCATCTTCATAAGAATAGCGTCGCGGAAAGGCACTATCGCTACCCAAGCTGAAAACACCATACCAGAAATAAGCAATCCTCCTATCAAGAAAGAAAAGTTTTTCTTCATCGATCCAAACATATGATCTTTACATGTATCACCGTTTATGGAGACAGTTCTCCTTCATAACAAAATCAAGCTGAAACTCGATATCAGTCTGTGAAAAAAGATTCGATATCGGCAAATTGGCTGATTCGACACAGTCATTCCCCTTCAAGGCATCGCCAAACGCCAAAAGGCTATCACGTGTCTTCGCTTGGCCAGTCAACATAATCGTTCGTCCCTTCGTATCCAATGTTTCAAGCGATATGCCTTCAGGGACAACAGCATCTAAAACAAGGAACACGCCAGTGAAATACGTATGTCCATAACGGATACGCCCGATCTTATCCGCCTTCGCATTGACATCGCGGAACACGGCTTCATACTCATCAAGCTTCTGTTCTTGTATTGAAGAAGCTGCATCAAGTCCTGCACCAGCATTCTGCAATCCCTTAAGCTGTCCATCAAGTACGACATAAATGCCACCCATGACTGTCAAAACGAACACTTCAATGATGAAAAGTAAAAACAGCTGCCAAATGAGGAAGCGTGTCCGAAGCCTCCGCTGAATCAGCGATTTCTTCTCTTCAGGAAGCAGGTTAAGCAAAATCTTCATATTCATCGATACCTCTCAATGCTAATCCGATAGCGGTAGAATACTGGACAGAATGTCCTTTATCGATAAGCGGAATGTCACGTCCAAGACGAATATTCACCCACGGATTTCCTGTTTCAACTGGCCGCCCAAGACGGCGCGTCATATACGACACGAGCCCATGCATATTCGAACCGCCACCGCACAAGACGATTGAATCAATCGAATCGGAATATCTCAGATTTTCCATATAAAAATCTATGGAGCGTTCAATCTCTGTTGCCATATTCTCCAATACTGGCTTAGCTGCTTTAAACACGGGACTTCCCAATGCAAGCGATCCAAGCCCATGCTTGATCTTTATGGATTCCGCTTCTTCAAAAGATATCTGCATCGATTTAGCGATGGCATCAGTGATCATCTGTGAAGAAAGCGGCACACTTGAAGTGAAACATGGCGTTGCGCCGACAGAAATAAGAAAGCTTGTCCGACGATCACCGATATCGACGATGAGTGTCGTCTGCTTTTCTGCCGCATCCGGCAAAAGGCTCCGTGCTTGAGCAACCGATTCTGTTTCCAAGCCTAGTACTTCAAGCCCAGCATCCTCAAGAACTGATTGAAACTGATCCACCATAGTCCGAGCAACGGCAACCACCAGAACATTCATCTTTCCGCTCTCAGCTATCAGATTCGCATCAAGCACTTGCCAATCGTAATATACCTGGTCAAGCGTCAATGGAATATTCGCCTCAATCTCCCATTGTATAGCTTCTTTCGCTTCTGCATGGTCCATCTTCGGCAACGTGATAATCCGTAAGAACGCCTTCGTCTCCGGCAATGACCCGATCACGCGCCGCGTTTTCAATTTTTTTGGTCCGCATTTCTCAAGAAGGCGCACGATAGCGTCACGCACAATAGCTGGTTCGATAATCTCACCATCAACGACGCTCCCGGGAGGCAACGGAACACTTCCGAAGCTCGAAATAAAATCCCGATCTTTCTCACGCTCAAGCCAGACCGCTTTGATAGACAAGTCAGACAAATCAAGCCCGAAAGAACTCGGGAACAAATCAAATATCTTTTTCTGCAAAAAGCTCATTTTATTTTTCTCTTTTCATTCAGTATACCACACTGATCCCTACAAAGCATCCTTTATTCTGCGCTGACCTCTTTCCATAAATCCATTTCATAGGACGTTCCGGTTGGAAAATACGGCGGCGGATAGTACAAGAGGTTATTATCATAATACAAATTACGGTCTGTATACCCCCAAGAAGATCCTACAACATTATTCGTCCACGAAAAACCGTACCGTTCATTACTCGCAATAGCGCCATAAACCGTAATCGTGTCCTTATGGTCAGCCACTCCAAAATCAGGCCGGCCAACCCGTCCTTGCTGAGCCAAAAGCGCTGCATCAATCCGCAGATCTGTCTCGCTATCTTTTGTCGTGCTGACATCATTCTGACCGATGATGCCGATAATATCAGAACCATCATAAGACGTATATTTGATATCGTTCGAAATATAGACAGATGGAGCCGCTGTGCTTGTCATATCCGCCGCAACCACTGTCACGTGCTTCCCATCGATCTGCCCGGATAACCATACATTATCCTCAACGAAAATAACGCCTCCATCCGGTATAGTATAATTTTCCAAGCAACTTCCGCTACACGACGTACATGTACCCGATCCGGAAACATTCCTATACTGCGATATTTCATACGTCAGGGTGCTCGATTTCGTTCCCATTCCAGCCGAACTTACTCGACATGTATCGAACGTACCGTCCGTCTTCAAGATAATCCTTCGACCGACATCGTTCGATCCATTGCTGAAATACACACTGCCGTTTGTGCCTGATTCGGCAGTCGATTTCATACCTCCGAGATCACTCAATACGCCATTGAAATCGACAGATGCTACCGGAAAAACCCGGCCAGCCTCAAACACATCGGAGCGGCTCGGGACACTATTCGGAGGAGTTTCTGCTAAATGGTAACTGCTACTCGTTCCCGTTGCCGGAGGCGCATTCACATGCGTATGGACACCGAATTCTACATAGGTATCGCTATGATCCGGATCATCATAACTCGCTACCGAGCTCGACACGAGATTATGCGCGATGCCATCGAATCGTACGCCGCCATTCGCATGTATTTTCCCGTACGTTTCCGTTCCTTCTCCAAATCTGACTGTGGCATTTGAAAGCATAACGTCCTCGCTCCAAGACGGTCGCCGAAAACGCACTTCAAGCGTCCGCATGATATCTGGATCCTTATATGTCCAACCGGTTGATCGTATCGTAACAATCGTCGAACCTGTTTCTGGAGGAATCACCTCAATGCGATACTTCCCTATCTCACCAAGTCCTGGGTCACTATACGCTGCTTCGTAAGGCTCATCGACTCCATAGGGATGAGAAGTAGTCCAAAACGCTTCAACCTGTGCTGCCGTCAATCCATCTGTACTATGCGCCAGATACCACTGGTAGAAATCAACGCCGGATTCGGCTATTTGAAACGCTTCTTCACGTTGGACGAACTGTGAAGAATAACGGATATGCGACACGATGAAACCGACCGCTGCCGTCAGCAACACGGTGACAAAGGCCATGATGACAAGCCCATAGGCGATCACCGACCCGCGATATGCAGCTCTGCTTTTCCTCATGCTGGCTTCATTCATCATACGCATTGAGATTCCTCATATTCGCAAACGATTCTATAGTGATGCTATCTGGCCCGCTTGATGGATCGATATCCACGAGCAATCGAATACGAACAAAGCGTATGTAACCGATATCCGCAGGAGTATCAAGCGTATCGGCATCCGATGAATAACTTCGGGCATAATAAGAAAATATCGGCTGAGAAGACGAGTTAACGACATGCTCAGCCAAAACGGACACATTTCCATCGGCCGACGGATACGTAATCGGGACGGTCGCTGTCGGTTTCGTGATGCCCTGATACAGTCGATCCGATGGAAGATCAAGATAGTAATGGATGCGTTCGACGGATCCATCCTCATCGATATCAGCATACATGACGAAATCGAAATCATCCGCTGACTCGATCGGAAAATCGCCATTGTCGGCCTGTTGCACCCTTCGGATATCCGAAACAATCCTATTCACGACATGCGATGCCTGTGTCGCAGCGGCACCTTCTGAAAGGATCGACCGATTTTCATCGACACTCCGAGACAAAAGAAAGGAAAACGCGCTCATACCGATAGCCAGGATAGCTATCGCCACCATCATCTCGATGATCGTCATGCCTTTCAATCTTCTTTCCAGCATATCATGATTCAAGTATGAGACGGATCATCTTTGAGGAACCGTCGATATCGACGGATGTTGTATCAGGCTTATGGTTTGAAGCTTGCGCTGATACGGAATACTGGCCCGATGCGAGCGGCGATGACGCATCATCCGGAAAGACGGCATATCCATACTGGTCCGTTTCTTTCGAGACATCATAACCAAGGTCGGCATTCGTGACATTCACTACCGCTCCTTTTATCGCGGTACCATCATATTCAGTCACGAAAACCTTCAAGGAGGCGACGGATCTTTTAAGAAGATTAATATCCACCTCTTCTGTCACGCCAGCAGTGACAAGAAACTTGTTCATAGATGCGCCTGACGATGTGGTCGATATGTTCAAAAAATCATATCCTTCCGATGGCAAAGCAGCTAGCGTATATTCTCCATAACTCTGCCCGAGAAGTTCTTTTCGGCCATCACTACCCGTTGAAAGCAATGTTTCGTCGCAACTATACTTATCAGTACCCTCCGTGTCCGTACCGAGTATGCGACCTCCAGACAATCTGAAATCGACATCCGGCACCACTGCGCCGAATTGATCAACGGATTTGATAGTAATATCGGAACTCTTGCCCATGACGATCGACTTCGGGTTAAGCATGCCCGCTACGACCGTCGCATGCACATCTACCGGATAATAATCCGAGGTCGGATATGGTGCATATGTCTCAACACCATAATAACTATCCTTTGATACGATAAGATGATAATTCTGGATTCCGGCCGGTGCATCCGGCAAAAAGATATTTCCTGCACTATCGGTCCTTAATGTCGCATCAACGCCTACATCCGAATTGACGACTCGCACTTTCGCTCCCGCAACGCCCGCACCGGAAGGATCGAGAATGTTGATAGACAAGACACCTCCCGTTCCTTCACTCTCCACTCCCGCTGGTACGATATTCGTTGAAAGCGCGACCATCGTAGCATCATCGCTCTCGCCCCAAGACACCTCTATCCTGACACGCTTATAATCGTTCGGTATGGCATCATCCGGACTGGTGCCATCGAAGGGGTCATCAGCATACTGGACTGTCGTATGGACCGTATATCCATGTCCACTGGATGATACCGTCTCATATTCCTTAAGCGTCCCAGCAGGAATACCGCTCTCTGTACCTATGTCATCATAAGCAAGCCCATGAACAGCCTCCATCTTATCATTGGCAAGCTCAATGGCGCCAAGCCGTATCTTCGATTCGATGATCGCATGTGTTCCGATGGAATACGTCTGCAAAAAAACCGCCGAGACGAGCGAAAAAAGAAAAAGGAATGCTAACGCTTCTATGATTGTGAATCCTTTCGTGTGTCGCATATTATGAAAGCATATCGGAACGCTCCGCATCATTGGATGCTATCCATCACGCTATAAATCGGCTGAAGCATGGCAATGGCAAAAAATCCGACGCCGACGCCGATAACAAGCATAAGAATCGGTTCGATAATCGATGACATATTCTTCGTAATCTGTGAGACTTCATCTTCGTAATAGCTTGCTAGATGTCCGAGTACGATTTCCGTCTTACCGGTCTCTTCGCCTACTTCGATAATCTGCGGCACAAGAACCGGAAAGATGAGCGGATACTGTCCAATCGCTTGAGACAATTCGACGCCTTTTTGGACATCACCGACTGCCGCCATGATAGCATCGCGATACAGGACATTGCCAAGTGTCCGTGACACGATAGAAAGTGCGTTCACCACGGAAACACCGCTACCGAGCAATGATCCATACACGCGCGCGAACCGTGCACAGTTTACCTTCATAACAATATTGCCGATAATCGGAAGCCGCACGAATATTCCATCAAAAAAATGACGGCCCATAACGGTGCCATAAAATGACTTCACTCCAACCACGATCCCAACCACAAGAACAAACGAGATGATCCAATGATCCCGCAGGAAATCACTCATGGACATGATGAAAAGCGTCGACTGCGGCAACTCGACATTCATATCCTTGAAAACCCCTGTAATCTTAGGGAGGATATACGTCAGCATGAGAACGCCGATACCTGCCATAGCCGACAGGATCACTGCCGGATAAATGAGTGCGCCTCGCACCTTGGAAGAAAGCTCGTTTTCTTTTTCAAGCTGCAGCGCCAAGATATCAAGCACTTGCTCAAGACTACCTCCTACCTCGCCGACATATACCATGCTTACGAACAATTCATCAAAAACGTTCGGGTATTTTGATAATCCGTCTGACAATGTTTTTCCAGCTTGCAGATCCTCATACACGTCATCCAAGATTGTCTTGAACGTCGCATTCTGAGTCTGAAGAGACAGATTCTTGACAGCTCGAGAAATCGTCAGGCCGGATGCTACCATAACGGAAAGATTCCGTGTGAAACTCATCTTCTCCTTCAAAGGAACCCGCTTAAACCGATCGAACAGCCTGACTTGGATGGTCGGCGTCTCATCGGATTTTCGATGTGATGTCAAAAGCAATCCTTGAGAACGAAGGTCTTGCGCGAGTGAGCGCTCATCCTTCGCTTCAACTTCGCCACCCAGTGTCTCTCCAGTTGAAACACGCTTCGCAGTATAGATAAATTTCGGCATAACAAACCTAATCTACTTTAGTTTTTCTAACAGGATTATACCATAAATTCTGAAAAACAGGCCCTATGACCAGGTACGGATTTCACTCCAGCAAAATCATATCGGATACAATCTCTCATTTGCATCAAAAGAAAAAGACCTACCGGTCTTTTTAAAATCCACACTTTCAGACGCCCAACCGTTCCTTAAATTTCTCAAAAACTTGCGGGCCACGTGGTCGCGGCAGAAAAACAAGCGATCGATCATCAGCTCTGATAAAACTGCCTTGAAGGGATGTATTCGGATTCTGCTCTATCTTACGCTTTTGCCATGACGAAAGCCAACGTTCAAGATCAAAGCGGTCAAACAGCCGTTCCATTATCATTTTGAATTGTCCCGCAACACGGCTTTCTGGCAATGTCCAGAAGCTCTGGATTTCCGTCAGAAAAAAATTCGGCCGATACTCGCGGATCCAACCATTCTTCAATTCAAATATCTGAAACAGTTTGAAATTGATAAGCGGCACAAGAAAACGATATTCATGCGATGAAAAAAGATCTTGCGTTTCGATACGCAGATTGTCATCTGTCACAAAATAATTGAGACAGGCGCGGTCATTCACTTTCCGGCCATGCCGACGCTTGCCGATCATATGAAGAAATCCCGTCAAAAGCGTCCGACCAATCCATATCTTTCCGGAACGAAGCACCACGAAAAGATCCCAGTCGCTTCCCGATTCTGCCTGTTTCATAGCAAGACTCCCTGTCGCGCCGACCATGCGCACATATGGTACCCAGGCAATGAGCCGGGCCAAACGCTTAAGACGGCGCATTTTTGCGACCGAACATTTCTCAGCTTTGATGCGCTCCTGAATGAGAGATTCCCGACCGTTCAAAACATACATGCCGTTCTGTTCAGAAAGCTTGCTCATAATATTTTCCGACGAAAGCGCTTTGAGAATATCGGAAAATCGACACGATTCATGCGAAGTATCTCGATCATGAGCGATCAAGTGCTTCCATATCTCAAACGCCGTCAAAGGACGCTGAAACACGTCGTAATAAGCGACGGTAGCGACAATATTCTTTGAAAGCCGATACGACATGGCCAAAAAACGAATTATGCGGATTCCGATGTTCTGAAACAAAAGACACAAAAAACATGCCAACTCAGAGATATTTCGCCGTAAAACTCTTCTTGCACGATTTCAGCTTAGCGGGCGTACCGGCAAAAACAACTTCGCCACCTTTCTCTCCGCCGTCCGGACCAAGCTCCAGCACCCAATCAGCTGCCGCGATGACATCGATATTGTGTTCGACAACCAGTACGGAGTTCCCCTTTTCAACAAGCGCCTCAAGCACGCCGAGCAACCGGCGGACATCCTCGAAGTGCAATCCGATAGTCGGCTCATCGAGGACATACAACGTCTTACCAGTCGACTTACGCGCAAGCTCAGTTGCCAGTTTGATACGTTGTGCTTCACCTCCTGAAAGATTCGTGGCGCTCTGTCCAAGCACGAGATAACCCAAGCCGACTTCTTCAAGCACGCGGAGCTTCTCTTCGATCATCGGCTGGTCAAGGAAGAAACGGCGCGCCTCGATGACTGTCATGCGGAGCACTTGAGCGATATTCTTTCCTCGATATTCTATGGCCAGCGTTTTCAAGTTATAACGCGTTCCTTGGCATACTTCGCACGGGACATACACATCCGGAAGGAGATACATCTCGATTTTTTTGAGCCCTCCTCCTTGGCAAGCTTCACAGCGTCCGCCGCGCATATTGAAACTGAAATAGCTCGCGGAATATCCGTCACGCACCGCTTCCGGTGTCGAAGCAAACAAGTCGCGGATCAGATTGAAGACGCCCGTATATGTCGCAGCATTAGAACGTGGTGTCCGTCCGATCGGGTCTTGCGTCACCGAAATCACCTTATCGATATTGCCGATTCCCTCGATCTTCTTGTGTGCTCCAGGTTCAGCCTTAGCACGATAAAAATGCTTCGACAGGGCTCGTACCAAAATATCATGCACCAAACTAGATTTTCCAGAACCGGAAACACCTGCTACTGCTACGAGCATCCCGAGCGGAATACTGATATCACCACCCTTAAGATTATGTTCTGTCGCACCGATGATAGTAATAGTATCACCATTCCCTTTCCGATATCCGACCTTCTCAGATACTTTCCTTTTGCCAGCCAGATATTGGCCTGTGAGTAAATCGGATTTCATGAGCTTCTCAGGCGTGCCGGCAAAAACGACTTCGCCGCCTTCACTTCCGGCTCCCGGCCCCATATCGATGATGTAATCAGCCTGACGCATGATAGCGACATCATGTTCGACGACTACCAAGGAATTATTGGCGGCACGCAAATCTCCCAACGCATTGATGAGTCTTTCCGTATCGCGACTATGCAGTCCGACAGACGGTTCATCAAGCACGTAAACGATTCCTGAAAGTCCCGACTTCATCTGAACCGATAGACGGATACGCTGTGCCTCGCCTCCTGAAAGCGTATCGGCACCGCGTGCAAGCTCAAGATAACCGAGTCCGACTTTTTCCACCGCCAAAAGACGTACTTCCATTTCACGGAATAATGCCTCAGCCATGCCTCGTCCATCGTGCACAATAAGCTTCTCACGCAACGGCCGAAGCGTCGCTAAGAACGCGTCGACCGACAGACAAACAAAATCATCAATCGACATTCCTTCGACTTCCACTGCAAGCGTCGCCAATTTGAGCCGCTTCCCGCCGCATTCCGGACATACATGCGTCAACATATAGCTTTCAATCTCCGAGCGCAAATGATCTGATTTCGTTTCCTTATATTTCCGCTCAAGCAATGGGATAACGCCAGGAAACAAGTGTCCGCCCTCATCTCCGGATTCGCCATACAGCACGGCATGAAGATGCTTCTTGCTAAGCTTCTTTACAGGCGTATCCAACGAAAACGAAAGTTTCTTCGCCAATTCACGCAGCTGAGCCATCGGGCCTTGCGCGCCGCCGCGATCGCTATTCATCTTGCTCCAAGGACGGATCGCTCCTTCGGCAATCGATAGCGAACGGTTCGGGATGACAAGATCAGGATGGAACTCAAGCGTAACGCCTAAACCAGAACAACGTTCGCACGCTCCTTCCGGGCTATTGAATGAAAAATGACTCGGCGTGAATTCGGGTAAATGGACATCACACGCATCGCAACGATATTCCTCACTATATGGCCGCTCTTCTGACGATACATCCAAAAACACGGACAATTTCCCCTGTCCTACATGAAATGCCGTCTGAAGCGAGTCAACAATACGTTCGCGGTCAGGACGCGCCGCAGAAAGCGTCAAACGATCGATCGCAACAGCGATATCGGATCTTTCAATTTCGGAAGCCTGCGCTAATGCCTCGGTAATCGGAATAAGCGCTCCGCGAAACAAAACGCGCACATATCCCCATGCACCGGCAAGCTCGACAGCTTCGCGTTCAGTTTTTCCGGAAAACAGCGGGCTTCTCGCAAGAAAAGCGACCACGGTTCCATCTGGCAATGCGAGAATCTCATTCATGATATCCCGAACGCTCTTGCGCGACAGCGGTTTGCCACATCGCGGGCAATGCGGCGTTCCCAACTTCGCAAAAAGGACACGCAGATAGTCATATACTTCCGTCATCGTGCCAACCGTCGAACGCGGACTGCGCGATACGCTCTTCTGATCGATGGAAATAGCTGGCGAAAGATTCCGGATCGCATCGACATCGGGCTTTTCAAAACCATCAAGAAAGGTGCGTGCATATGAAGAAAGCGACTCGACATAGCGCCGATTCGCTTCTGCAAAAATAGTATCGAATGCCAATGAGGATTTTCCTGATCCAGAAAGACCAGTCACGACTACTAACGAGTCCCGCGGAATATCAACATCGATATTCTTCAGGTTATTGACCCGTGCTCCGCGTACTTCGATAACCGATTTCGTATTGGCCATAAAGCGTCACGCTTGGGAGAAAGTGGAAAATCGCAGAATTGTCTCCCAGTGTACTCTATTTCCTATGTGCTGTAAAGACCGGGAAGTTACCGGCCTAAGCCACCAGGAATTCCTTGCTGCGGCGTTTACGATGGAATGTGAGAGTGAAACGATGTGCCTCGCCATTCGCTAACAAGATTTCCTTCCTGAATCGCCCGGCAAGCGCTTCTGGACCCGCAATGCGTTCTGGACGATGTCTGTTATCCTTCACAACTCCGACCACTGGCACCGAAAGGCCGACCTCATTCAGTACGCGTTCAGCCACGCCTCTTTGCAAGTCATTGCCATCGACAACGATCATATCCGGCAACGGCCACTCGCTATGTCCGAATCGACGACGAAGAATCTCCTCAAGAGCCGAAAGGTCATTCCCGCCATGATTACCACGCAAACGGAACTGCCGATATTCTCCAGATGCTGGCACCCCCTCATACACCACCGTCATCACCCCGACACTCGCCGACCCTGCAAGATGCGCTGCATCATACGCTTCGATGCGATGCCGTGTCCGCTCACCGCCTTCATCCTTCACAAGCGCCATATCCTGGATATGCCGAAGACCGAACAACGTCTTCTTGATATCGTTCGCTCGCTCGAAATCAAGCCGTTTCGCAGCGGCCGACATCTCATGTTCCAACCGTTTCTCAATCATACCCTTCTTCCCTTCGAAGAACAGAACAATATTGCGTATCGTCTTCGCATACTCACGCGCCGAAATCTCACCCGTGCACACTCCCGGACACAATCCGATCTGCGCTGAAAAGCACGGCTTCGCTTTCATTTTCCGGTCTCTATCAGATGCATCATACGGCACGCACGTATCGCGGAATGGAAACAGCTTTCGAATGATACGCATTGCCTCGCGCAATCCGCCTCCCGATGGGAACGGTCCGAAGCTATGCTGTACAGGATCAACGAATTTCCCCTGCGTCCTATCGCGTCCACGCACAATCAATACGCGAGGAAACCGTTCATCAGTAATGACGACATCATTATAGCTTTTGTCATCCTTCTGGTCGGTATTATACGGCGGCTGACATTCTTTGATGAGCTTCGTCTCCAAAAGAAGCGCTTCCAGCACGGAGTCAGTCTGTCGATACGCGATGCGAGCAATCCGTCCCAACATAAACGCGATCTTCGGCCCGCGCGTCTCCATGATATCCTGCGAAAAATAACTCTTCACACGATCGCGAAGAGAAGTCGCTTTACCGATATAAAGCATCTCTTGCGCATTATCCAAGAAGAAATACACTCCCGGAAATCCTGGCAGCGTATTCTTCTTTTTGAACGCTTCAAGCGTTACTGATTGTTCCCAAAGTTTCTGCATAATTCGCTATCCTACACTACTCTTTACAAAAATGCAAAAAAGGTGTATAATAAGCAGAAGTTCATTATCAATCTCTGGAGGCTGCAACATGGCAAAAGACGAAACCATCGAAGCGATGGCAGGCGAAATCGTGAAGGCGATGACAGCAGAAGACAAGAGTCATTTGGCGACCATCACGAATGCCACAGGTGCCACGAATGCTTTCAAAAAGGCTTTCGCCATTACCGCTCATAAGTACGGAGTTGGCTATGAACCAGGGCGATACAGCTATTTCTTTCGTGCCTGCTTGAAGGCAGTAAAAAAACAGCTCAAAACCTATTGTTCAGGCACCCAAGCAGCAGGTTCAGTGCCAAAAAGACGGCTTGATAATCGCGACTATAAATGTCGTGCGGCAAACGATGATCAGTAA
>WSSedL1CaDRAFT_10001040_pt1 | contig 17552 bp, 12 predicted proteins | sample WetSurSL1Cattail_FD_9464 | JGI IMG/M metagenome (IMG submission 9464)
GCACCACCACTAAACTTCATCCCGATTTTGGGTCCGGTCTCTGGCAGGGCGCGCCGTTCGGTATACCTTACAATACCGTCCCGGGAACACAAAAAAAAGTAGATGTAACTTTCCAGTGGCCCGATGAAAGCGACCCAAGCCCCTACCCTATTCCGGCCACGGCCCTGATCGAAGGTGGCAACACAAGTACTGGTGATCGTCATGTACTTGTGGTTGACGTGGATAATTGGATATTATATGAAACAGGCAATTCGTACTTACAAACCAACGGATCCTGGCAGTCAGGTGCTGGCTCAGTCTTCGACTTATCCTCCAATGCCCTTCGCACATATGGATGGACTTCTGCCGATGCCGCTGGTCTTCCCATATTCCCAGGCCTTGTTCGCTACGACGAAATTCAGGCCGGGGCAATTAATCATGCTATACGAATGACCGTGCGCGGTATTCAGGCTAATCCGGTTTGGCCGGCACGTCATAAAATCAATTCTTACATTAATGCTTCGGCACCACCATTTGGACAACGTTTCCGACTAAAAGCCAATTACGATATTTCCACTTATTCAGCTCAAATTCAGGTTATCCTGCGGGCTTTTAAAAAGTATGGACTTATGGTTGCTGATATCGGCTCTGATTGGTACATAAGCGGAACACAAGACAATCGTTGGGATAACGACATACTACATGCACTATCCAACGTGCCCGGCTCCGCCTTTGAGGCTGTAGATGCTACCACGCTAATGATAAGCAGCAATTCGGGCCAAGCCATCCAGGTAATAACCGGAACCGAAACCGCACTCCAAAAAGCAAAGGTAGATGTATATCCGAATCCTTTTTCAATCTCATCAAATCAGGAAGGAATAGTATTTGAAAATCTGCCACACCAAGCCAAAATAAAGATTTTCGACTTGTCGGGCAATATGATTTATAATTACAAAGCCGGAGACATGGATGAAAGCTGGGTTTGGAATATAAAAGAGCTCACATTACCATGCGGGGTTTATATTTATCAAATTTCAGGCAACGACCATTTGCAGGACGTTAATGGGAAAATTGTGGTTGTGAACTAAAATATATCCAAACCACCACTTTTTACTGCTTCGTTATCAAATCCAATACTCCATTTATAAAAGTAAGCGGATGTGCGGGATTACCTGGTACATACAAATCAATTTTGTATTTATTCAGAAAATCTCTTTTTAATGCGGGGCTTCCTTCAAAAATACCGCCACTAATTGCATCAGTACCCACCAGAATAATGATTTTCGGGCTTGGTGTGGCGTCATAGCAAATCTGTATGGCTTCGGCCATGTTTTCGGAAACAGGGCCTGTAATGACAATGCCATCCGCATGGCGGGGCGAGGCAACAAATTCTATTCCGAACCGTCCCATATCGAAATTTACATTGCCACAAGCGTTTAATTCCAACTCGCAGCTATTGTCGCCACCAGCTGAAATCTGCCTAAGTTTCAGTGATCCGCCAAAGAAACTATGAATTTCCTTACGCACTAAATCCGGATTTATCTTAATCTCTTCCGCTACACCTTCCTGAATGATTAATCGTTCTCTCTGATTGGTTGATATTTTATAATCATTGGTAAATTTAATTTTACCGGGAAACCTTATGGCGCATTCACCACAAAATGTACACTTACCCAAATCAATACTTAATGGTTGTGTAGAAATGGCATCCATGGGACAAAATTCAGCTAATAAAGCTTCATTAATCCGTTCAAGACTGATTATAGGCCGTCCCCGAAAAATGCCCGGTACTTGCACATTGGTTACATCAGGTATAAATTGCTTCCCTTGATGATAAAGTATTTTCAGCGTTTCTAACATATTCTTTCAATTATAAATCATGTCCACAATACGACAAGTCAAAGCTTTTATTACAAATCGGGAAATCAGAAATTTCATTGTTTCTGACAGCCAATGCTAATGCAAGCCAATTATGAAAAGAAGGATCTTTGATTTTATAATGAAGCAAATCACCTCTGTCATCAGTGATTGCACAATGGCAAATTTCTCCACGCCATCCTTCCGTTAATGAAATGGCAAATAAATTGGAACCTGGCCCGTTTAACTCCTGTCTGGTCTCATTTTTTAAAGGTATATCCTGCAAAAGCTTCCTTATGTAACCAATTGATTGACGTACTTCTGATTTACGTATCTGAGCCCGGGAATAAACATCGCCATGTCGTTTAATAACAGGTTGGTGATCTAATTCACTGTACAAATCATGCGGATGTGAAGACCTGATATCCCTGTTAATGCCACTTGTTCGTGCAACCATACCGACGGCGCCAATACTCATCGCATCTTCTTTCGTAACAATACCTGTTTTTTCAAAACGACCTATGGCTGTTGGCAATGAAAATGTTTCCTTACACATTTCATTAAAATCCGGTTCAAAACTTTCCAATATCTTTAATAAAGTTTCGGCCAGTTCAGGCGTATAAGGAAAGTTGATTTTGCCAGGCCTTATCAGACTTTTTGCCAAACGATTGCCACACCAATGCTGAAAATAGTTGATCACAGGAGTTCGCAATCTTCCAAACACAGAACTTCCTAATTGATAGGCTATATCGGTACACATTGCGCTTAAATCGCCTGTGTGTATTGCTATCCGTTCAATTTCCAAAGCCAGCGTACGGGAATATTGCAAATCACGATCTGGTTGATAACCGCATAAACTCTCCCACAGGTTCACAAATGCTGTTGTGTGCCCAACAACGGTATCGCCCGCAATGGATTCAGCCAATGTAACTCGTTGCAATACCTTTTTCTTGTCCAGGAAAAGTTTTTCGACACCACGATGCTGATACCCAAGTTGGATTTCGAGATGCAATATTTGCTCGCCGTTGCAAATGAATCGAAAGTGCCCCGGCTCAATAATACCAGCATGAATTGGCCCTACTCCTACTTCGTGCAGTTCTTCACTATCAATACTAAAAAATGGATAATTGGCTATGGTAGCCGATGGATCGAACTTATCATACGGGTACCGCACAGGTTTAAGCCAAGGATGGTCAATGTATTTTACCCCAAAGTTTTCATGAATTTCCCTCTCGAATTTTTCAAAAGCTAAATTTTTTGCAGCAAAGGAATTAAGTGAAGCATCAGTATCTACTATGGTTGATGATACCAAAATGTCATGCTGTATATCGTCGGCAATGCAACAAAAAAGACGTACTTTATTATTTAACCGATGTCCAAAATACGTTATGCAGTGACGCTCAGGCTTTTTTTCCAATAAATCCGTAATAGTTGCATAAAAAGTTGCATATTCGGTTTCCGGAATATTACTAACCGGAATACATTGATTATTATTTATGTTTATATAATTCATGTTACTTAGGTAAAATTGTAATGGCATCCTGAATTAAATGAACAAATTCGGCAGGTGGATTTAATCCCAACCAAACAGCAATAAATAGTAATAAATATTGTGATAATGACTCCCAAGGACTTGGTTTAACAACATGACTATCATCAAAACCCACTGGTGGAGTAAACAAAATTTTAAAGATATTTTTACCGAATGCCCATATGATAATTGTTAGCATAAGCAAAGTCAGAAGTAAAACTACAATAAACTGACCTTGAAAAAGCGCGCGGAAAATTAAAAATTCGCTAACAAATAAGCCTGACGGTGGCATAGCCGTGGCGCTTATAAACCCTAGAAATAAAACAATGGCACCTGTAGGATTGTACTTAAAATAATTTCCAACATGGTAAATGCTTTTACTTTCATAGACATTATACAACTGGTTGAATTGAAAAAACAAACTTGATTTTACAAAAGCATGCAAGATGACGTGTAATATTGCTGCATAATATCCAATACCTCCTGCAGCAATCCCCAACATAACCAAACCCATATGTTCGATTCCGGAATACGCAAGCATCCTTTTAATATTCATCACTTTGGTCATGTATACGGTTGCAACAAAAATAGAAAGGCTCGCCGAAATAAAAATAATCAAATTTGCCCAATGATGAAGTGGTGTGTGAGCCACAACTGCATAAAACCTAAAAATTCCTACAAACCCAAGATTCATCAACACACTTGCAAGTAAAGCTCCTGTTGGCGCCGGGGCCTTATCTTTAGCATCGATACCAGCAGTATACATGGGTACCAGTCCTAGCTTTGCGGTAAAACCCGTAAAAATAAACAAAAATGCAAGTCGAAGCCAAAATGGATTTAACTGATCACTCTTTGCCATCAAATTGGCAAATGACAAGTCATCGGAGCCAGCATGCTGAAGTGAAAGACTTAGAAATAAAATCCCGATAAAAACAAAGGTAATACTGATGGCACAAATAAATAGGTACTTCCAGGTTCCTTCCAGGGCGAGCTTATTCCTGTGGTGATAAATTAATGCCGAAGCACTTAGAGTAGTTAACTCAGTAAAAATCCAGATAACAGCAATGTGATTTGCCAAATATGCTGCACTTATTGAAGTTATAAGAACAACCAGCGCCGCAAAATAAATACTTCTTGACTGCGGGGCTTTATGTTGACGTTCGATATACAGATAACTGTGAATTAAAGCAGGTATGCTTATTACACTTAAGGTTAATAATAATAATAAACCCAGCGAATCTATCGTAAAATAACCCAAGGTTGTATTCTTATAATGATAACAACTATAAATTGTAAAGCCCCATTGAAGAATGCCAAAGATACTGATCAATATGTAGTTGATACGCGTGTTCCGGTTTGTAAAAATCAACCCACTTATTAAAAATGCACCTATCAAATAAATCCCTATCATGTAATTATATTTTAATAATCTTTCAAATTGCTTAGTTGATCAACATCAACATCTTTAAAAACGTCCCCGATTTTATTCAGAAAAACCCCCAATATCAGCACGCTGCCAAAAACGTCAAGCATGATACCCAGATTCACGAGCATCGGCATTTCATTTCCCACGGCAATGGACAAAACAAAAACTCCGTTTTCCACAATAAGATAGCCCATAACGTGGGTGATGATTTTTTTTCGGGTAGCAATAAAATACAAGCCTGTAAAAAGTGTAGAAAGAGCTACGATAAAAAAGATCTTATCCAAGTGGGTATCTTTAATTGAATTTGCCATTAAAATAGTTACAATAATTATGACTGTTGTGATAATTAATGAAATGAAGTTGGGCAGATATGGCTCTGCTTCGCGGGTTATATTGTTCCTTTTGATCAGATAAGCAATGAACATAGGAACAGCAATAGCCTTAAATACAATCGTTTCTAACAGAATAAGTACTAAGTTGAGCGTATTGATCTCGCTTAGTTGCAAAAAAGTTACACCAAATAATATAAATCCCTGAAACGTCAGTACCCTAACGTAAGTTATGATTCTGTTGGCAATGGACAGATATAACAAACTAATAATGAAAATAATTAATAATACATTGATCATATTTTATGTTTTAAACAAATTTTCCGAGTATGAGAAGCACTCCTAAAAATATTAAAAGACTCACCGATGATAAGGCAAAAATAAATTGCGAATTATGACTCATTCGAAACCTGGCCATAAAAGACTCAACCAGCCCCGCAACAACAGCAAGTAAAAGTTGAATGAGAAAAAATACTATTAATGCAAAATACAGAGGCATGCCGCCAATAAAGAAATTTGCAATAATGGCTCCATACATGCCAAACTTCAGGTATCCGGCGGAAAGGATTAAGCCCAGATCAAAACCACTGTTATCAAGTATCATTACTTCATGAACCATGGTAAGTTCAAGATGTGTTTTAGGGTCATCGATTGGCATACGGCTATTTTCAATCATGGCAATCATAATTAACACAAATGCTGCCATAGCTCCAAGCGCATAAGTAATTGAAGAACCAAGGTGCAAATGATTGAAAATATCATAAAATGAAGTATGGCCAGTTAAAAGGGCAAATGAACCCATAAGGATAAAAAAGGCCGGTTCGGCAAGCATTGAATACAAGGCTTCGCGGCTGGCACCCATGCCTTCAAAACTACTACCAGTATCCATTGCCGAAATTATATTAAAGAATTTGCCCAACGCCAGCAGGTAAGCAAAAAATATAAAATCGCCGTCAAAGCTGATGAATCCCTTTGCTGAACCAAAGGGGATAACCAACATAGCCATCAATACAGAAGAAAAATAAACAACAGGAGCTAATTGAAAAACAAAACTTATTGTTTCGCTATATACCGAACCTTTTTTAAATAGCCGGATCACGTCTTTAACCGGCTGCATGATGCCTGGCCCCTTTCTGCCTGATGCGATGCTTTTGGTTCGGATGATAATGCCTGTAAAAAACAGACTGGCAATTAGAATTAATATTAAACTCAACATAATTTACAGATGGTTTAAAAATTGTAAAAAGTTTAAAATCTTTTCAATAATTAACGGAATACAAAGTACTGATGCAATGAAGATAATGCCATATAAAATATACTGTTGCAAACGGCCATTATTTAAAAACAAAAATGAACTCGTGATTACTTTTATCATTTTTAGAGGTTTATCAACAAAAATACGTTCAATTTTGTCATACGCACTTGTTTTGTAATGTTTCCCGGAAGGAAAAACCTCCGTAATTTCAATTTCATGTTTCTCAATGTCCAACAAAGGCTTAACAAGTTTGGTATACGTCCGGGCATAAGAATTGGCCGTATATTGTAATTTATAGCTGCTTGTTGGATACGCGCAACCCCATGTTGTTGATGTCGCAATTATTTTTTTACGGTTTACAAACTTTCTTAAGCCGGCCACAGCTAATATCAAAACCATAAAACAGATACTCATCCAAACAATAACCTGAAGGGAGTCAATAGCACTCAACCTCATACAATTAAAATTCAAAACGACATGATGCGTAAAAAGGCTAACCGGCTGTTGCAACAGATTAAGAAATATGGTAGGAAACATTCCAATAAATATCATCAACAATGCAATCATATACATTGGAAATAATTGCCAGAAATTCAATTCGTGAATATTTGTATCAGGTAAATGACGTGCTTTTCCGAGGAACACAATACTGAAAGCTTTTGTAAAACAAAGCATTGCAAGTCCACCAATCATTACCAGCCCTAGGATTGAAAAGATAATAATGACCAAAGAAACCAAACCAGCGTTAAAAAGCCAATTGTATAAACCTCCATAAATTAAAAACTCCGATACAAAACCGTTAAGAGGAGGCAATCCACAAATGGCAATGGAGGCAATAAGAAACAAAAACGCAGTGTGTGGCATTTGTTTTATAATACCACCCAAACGCTCAATATCCATGGTACCTGTAGCCTTATAAATATTTCCCGAACAATAAAACAATAATGACTTAAATAGCGAATGATTCAACGTATGCAATAAAGCACCTGAAAACCCAAGTATTGCTAACCATTTATTGGAAGTTCCAAGCCCAATGCAACCTATTCCGATCCCAATACCTATAATACCGATATTTTCAATACTGTGATAAGCCAGCAACCTTTTCAGATTATGTTGAATGATCGCAAGCATAACACCGTAAATACCTGAAAAAAGCGATATAAAAAGTATAATAAATCCAATGGTCGTATAATCGGCCTTAATCAGCAGCAACATTCGAAGTATGCCATATATGCCAATTTTGATTATAACGCCGGACATAACACCTGATATATGTGCAGGAGCAGCTGGATGTGCATACGGTAGCCATGTGTGAAAGGGCACAAATCCTGCCTTGATAGCAAAACCAATGAAAAAACACAGAAAAAGGACAGTGCCTGCTAATGTAGATTGATGATTTGAAAAATCAGCAATAGCATTAAAATTGTAACTATTTGTTTTATACGCTACATAAATAAAGCCAAGCATTAAAAAAACGATGGAAATATGAGATTGTACCAGGTAATTGATACCTGCCTTTAAGGTTTCTTTTTTATAATATTCAAATATCACCAATAAAAAGGCCGACAATGCCATTATTTCCCACAACATCAGAAACACCATACCGTTTTGCACAGAGCATATGCCAATTAATGCGGCATGAACCATAATATAAGCAATACAATGGATCATGATGTTGCTTTTCTGATCAATGTATGACTTCATGTAGTTTAGGCCATAAATAGCGCCTGTGATTACTGTAAAATTGATGGTTAAAATAAACCATGCTGATAAAGCATCAATTTTTATTGGTAAAGCACCAAACGGAATAGTTCCTGTTAAATTGACCTCAAAGTTGTGCCCATGCAATGCCTGAATAGCAATGATGCTGCTTATAATACTGTTTATAAATACAGCCGCAAGGGCAATCACACCTTTGCCCTTTGTATTGACAAACTGAATAGCTATGATAGCTGAAATGACTATTATTAAAAATAAATTAATCAATGCCAGAAATTTAATAAAGTCCCCAAAAACACAACTAATATAAACACAATGCCATATAAAACATAAGCTTGTGTTTTCCCATTCTGCACAAAATTAAACAAGTTGATAAATTGCTTAAGCTGTTGAACGAAGGGGTCGATCAATTTTTGTTCAAAAATATCGAGATAAAACGACGAATACCTTCGGCTTTTTGGAAATATCTCATTAGGCTTTAATTCTTTATAATTTTTCTTCTCAATCAGTGAAAAGTTTAAAAGTTTACCCAATGTTTTCGAAAAGGATTTACCCGTGTATTGCATCCTCGGACCAGGCGCCTGGTATGCGCACCCCCATGTAGAAGAAAATATCTGCTCTTGTTTTCGAAGAACCAATGACCTTATCCCAAAAACAAGCACGATCAAAATCAGGAAGAGCAATGAGAAAAAACTAACCCTTGATAATAAGCTTAAATAATTCAGATAGTCCGGATTTTCGAGATGCGAACTTAATACAAAACGACCATTCAGAATAATCCCTAATATTCTTACAAAAAATCCTGGCATAAAAGCAACAAACATCATCACTGCAATGGTAAAATACTGAGGCACCAGCATCAGTGCCGAAACTTCATGAGGCTCGTGTTTTAAATTCTGTCTGGCCGACCCTAAAAATATAGCCCCGAAAGTTTTGGTAAAAGCTAAAATGGACAACCCGCCGATAATGCCCATTCCTGCAAACGTCAATACCATCAGGGTAATTTGTCCGATTTCAGCAGTATTAATTCCCCTGAGCAGAGCGAAATAGATCATAAATTCCGAAACAAACCCATTAAAAGGAGGAATCCCTCCAATGGCAATAGCTCCGATTAAAAATATAATGGCCGTTTGAGGCATCACTTTTACTAGCCCTCCCAATTTGTCCATGTTACGGGTATGCGTTTGCTGATAAACCGAGCCAGCAGAATAAAACAATAATGATTTAAACAAAGAATGATTCAGCACATGTAACAAAGCCCCTCCAAAACCAAGAAAATATAATATCCCATTGTTTGTCCCAATTCCAATTAACCCCAGGCCAATTCCTATCCCTATTATTCCAACATTTTCAATGGTACAATAAGCCAGCATCCTTTTAAAATCCCTGTGTACTGCTGCATTCAATATCCCAAACAAGCCCGTTAGCAGAGATAAAATCAATACAATTTCACCCAAAATCACATAATCTGATTTAACATAGGTTATGATGCGAAAAATACCATATATCCCCATTTTTACAATTACGCCGGACATTACCCCCGAAACATGCGAAGGTGCTGCCGGATGGGCATGAGGCAGCCATGTATGCAGCCCAATGAAACCAGACTTAAAGCCAAACCCGATGAAAAAAACGAGAAACAGCCAAATATTAACATTGGATCCAAAATACATCCCAATACCCGTGAAATCGAAAGAACCTGTTTTAAAATACACCCATATGAAGGCTAATGTAAGAAAAACAACACTCAAATGCATCTGAACCATATAATTAAGGCCAGCTTTAAGCACTTTATGGCTGGTATGATCAAATAATACAAGCAACAATGATGATAATGACATTAACTCCCATGCTATTAAAAACGCTATGCTATTTTGAACTGCACAAACCCACAACATAGAGGATTGAAAAAGGATGAACGATACCCAGTGAAACGTAATGATTGAAGGTTGAGCGTTATATGCCTTCAGGTATCCAACACCATAAATTACACCTGTAACAGATATAAGATTTATAATTAGCATAAACCATGCAGAAAGAGCATCAATTCTAAAAGGTATGTTACCTATAAAGGAACCTCCGTTAAAACTGAACTCCAAACCATTGGTTGTAATGCCCTTGATAGCTATTAAACTGGTAACACCACCAATAATTACTATACTTGTTATTGCAACGAAAGACTTTAGTCTGTCTGAAATAAAGAGCAATGAAGTTACTCCTATTAAAATGACTATGATATGTATTATAAAAAGAACACTAACAAATTCAAATCCATCAACCATTTCACTACAATTAATTCCAAAACCACAGACTCCATTTTCTCTTTTATTGAAAGCCTTTTAAAAAATCATGCTCACAACCTGAATTTGAGTCCTTTGATATAATATACAAGTTAAAAAAATAAGTTGCAAAGTAAAAGCAAATGTAAAGATTTTATTTTGAGAGCTATCAATAAATAGATTGATTCATATCAATAAATAAATTGACAATAATTTTATATTTGCACTTCTTTAATATGCGATAAAATGATTTTGAGTGAACAATTCCCTATTGATAAATTCACATCTACAAGCGACACTATTCTTAAAGGGCTTCCACTTCCAATTTTTCAAAACATTGAAAAATTGATGATTGACAAAACTTATAAAAAAGGTCAAAATATATTTCTTGAAGGCTCTTTCCCTGCAGGGATTTTCTATCTCAAAGAAGGAATGGTAAAAAAGTACAAAACCGACCATAATGGAAAGGAACATATCCTATATTTATGCTCAACCGGAGAATTATTAGGATATTCAGCCCTTTTATGCAACGAAACTTATCCCGATTCAGCGTCTACAATTGAAGCTTCAAAATTAGGTTTCATTCCTAAAGATGCATTTCTGCGAATCCTAAGTCAATCAGGAGAATTGATGATGTCTTTACTATCGAGTTTGAGTCATGAGTTCAGTGTACTTGTCAACAGCGTTACCGTTTTTGCCCACATGTCGGTGAGGGAGCGATTAGCGCTTACGCTTCTCATATTGTCAGAAAAATTTAAGAAAAAAGAAAGTTCCGATGTCGAAATCATATTATCCAGGGTAGATCTGGCCAATATGGTTGGAACTGCTGTTGAAACACTTGTCCGGTTGTTACATGATCTGAAAAAAGAAAAGGTAATTGAAACTAACGGCAAAACCATAAAAATTTTAAAAACCAAAGAGCTGATTACAATATCGAAGTTTTATTAGTTGTTATCCATGTTTACTTTAGATAGCTTCAAATATAAAACAAACGAGGAAGAATTTTCAACTGTATATTTTAGTCGCAGCGCGACGAAAGTATGGTAGAAAACGATAAGCCGCCTCTTTTTAGTTCCGGAGGAACGACAGTATTCATCGGGTAGGATTCATTTGCTTTCATAACCATATTTTTTTAAAAGTTGCTAACAAAATTATTTTCTTCATTTATTTTTCCTTTTCTTGCTTTAGTTTTACAGTTCAAAAAAGAATTTATTATGAAAAAAGCACTTTTGTTCAAAAGCTCATTATTATCAGTTTTTTTGTGTTTAATTAGTTTGTCAACAGCTAATGCGCAAGTGCCTAGGGATAGATCGTTCGTAAAGGATATGCGGTGGTCTGAGGATAATCGGATTTACATTACCATGTTCAACGATTCCACTTACATTATTAAAGTTGATGACATGATCCATTCGAAAGCTGCTTCGGACAGCACTTCAAAAGATTTTGTTTACTATCCAGTAATGCTTGCCCGTAATTTTCTGGATAAGCTAAAGGACAATGCAAATTCGCAAACCAAATTTAAACCCGAAAACAATCCTCCAAAAATCATGACATTATGGAGCGCCTTGCATATCTCTTTAGGTGGCGGGTGGGTTCATTTTGTTAATTGCCTCTTATATTCGCTTGAAACAAAGCGCTTAAGCCTAACAGCACCTTTAATGACACGGCCTAAATCATCATGGAAACCCAATCCAATAACCAAAACATATAAGCGAACCCACAAATGGGAATACTATGTACCAGTAGATCAGAAACAAGCTCAAAAAGAATATCAACTAAGAGTAAGTGAAAATCAACTAACTGACCTGCATGATGTTCCGGCTGATTTCATTAAACTGTTTCTGGAAACCAACAATCGTGCTTACCAACAAATGATCACCAACCATGATATTCAGAAACAGGCTCGTGTCGATCTGGTTAAACTTTTACTTGGCTCAAGTTATCTAAGTGAACCACAGATCAGTTATATCAAGTCGATGGTACAAACGGCCGTTTTACAATATTCATATAATCAACTACCTACCGTAATCATATTTGACGATCTGAACGCAGCAGTAGTTATGTCACTTAATGAAACCGGTTATGATCTCGAAAAAATTGTCCTCAGGGATTCGCAAGACCTCACACTCGATGAAAAGGTAGAGCGGGAAAACCAAATTGAACTAATGATCAGCAGTATCAATAAAGTGAATCAGAAAGTTTTTGAGGAGAAACTAAAAAAGTACTACCAATAAAATTTCAAAAAGAAATTAAAACGTCATTTATATGAAATTAATAGATCTTAAGTTAACCAATTTTAGGAAGTTGAGTAATTTACCCCAACAAACTATTACATTTCATGAGGATATTAATGTTTTAGTGGGAACCAATAATGCTGGCAAAACAAGCATTCTAAAAGCCATTCAAAAACTTTTTAACGCAGAAGGTGTTGATGAAAAGGATTTAAATTATTTAGTAAAAGACGGGAATTTAATTATTGAAGCAAACATCAAAATCTCAAAAGAACAATGGCAATCTTATTTAAGGGTTGCTTTAGGACAGCAACCTCAAATGAAAAGTGATGCTGTAAATACAGACAAACTAGCTGAGGAACTATATAATTTTCCAATTAATATAAAACACAATATACCTTTTGTAAAAAGAAAACAATCTAATCCTCGTTATCCAAAAACCGGAGAATTGCATAGTGATGGGATAGCAAAAGTTGCTACTGATAATAATAAGCTATCACTAATACTCGAGGCAATCCGTCAATTAGCAAATTCCAATTTTTATAATGTTTACAAAACCCCTCTTTATCTTGATTCTAAAGGAGAAATAAAGGAATATGAGCCATTTGTCGCTTTAAATGAAATAGAAAACCAACGCAACATAAAGCAAATTAATATAAGGGGGTTGCTGTATTCATTAAAGAAAAAAGAACCAAAAAAATTTGAAAATTTCAAAAAACGAATTCTTGAAATTTTCACAGAACTAGAGGATATTGATATTATTAATAATGAGGACCTTGGGCGATTCGAATTAGTATTTCGTGAAAAATTACTCAAAAATGGTACTGATGAAGAAGTAAGTTATGACATTAACAATGTTGGACAAGGAATGCAGTCATTAGTCATCATTCTTTCTACTATTTTACTTCTAAAACCAAGCATTGTATTAATGGACGAACCCGAAGTACATATGCATCCAAGTTTGATAAGAGAATTTGTAAAGTACATTAAACTTCTTTCTTCTGAAACACAATTCATTATATCCACTCATAGTGTTATCATGATGAATGAAATAGGGCTAGATAAAACTTTTTCACTTAAAAATGAAGTTGCCGAAAAGGGGATTATTGTTTCCAAAGTTGATAATAGAAATAAATTATTTGAGACCATAAATTCGCTAGGTTACAATATTGATGCATTGACGTACACTATAAAACCTGCAGTTTTTGTATTTACCGAAGGGCCAAGTGATAAAGATTTGATTTTGGCATTTGCTTATAAGGCAGGTTTAAGTAATCAAATCAATGCATTTACAACAGCGTTTATTCCAATGGACGGAAAAGGGAATCGTTACAAACTCGCTAACTTAATTGATAAACTAAACAAAGAATTTATAGATTCCCCCTTAATAATGATTTTGGATAAAGATGAAACTTCTCATTCCACAATTGAAGAAATTCGTCAGAAATTTTTCTCAAAAAATCCAAAACGACTACATTATCTTAGTCAAAGGCAAATTGAAAATTATTTAATTGACAATAAAGCCATTAGTAAGGTAGTTGGCGAGAAAATAAAAAATGAACTATTAAATAAATGGAAAAATGAAAATATCTTAAATAAGATTTTGCAACTTTCCGACGAACAAAAAGAAAAAATCTCTAATAATTACCTAAGTGAATTATTTATTAATGAGTCATTGATAAATACTAAAGATCTTGGTTCAATTTTAAAAGCATTAGGTACTAAACCACTCAAAGATTCAGTTCGTGAATTTTCAGCTGAAATTGCAAAGTTTGTCACTTTAAGAACATATGATTTAGGTCAAAAAACAACAAGTGCTATTGAAGAATTTGAGAAAAACTGGAATACAGCGAAGAATAAAGTGGAAATGTGTGATGGCAGGGACTTATTAACTGCTATAAGAAGATGGATACAAGACGAATATAATATTACATTTTCAAACAATGAATTGATTGATGCAATGGAAAATATTCCAAATGAAATATCAGCATTGTTAATTCAATTAACTAAACCTGAAGAGCTTAAAATTATTCCGTAAGACGAAGTGGATTTGTGTGTTACATTTAAAATTTATGATTAACCATTCATAACAAATTCATAACTGTTTTTTTCAAAAAAGGTTATATATTTGCACGCTTCAAGAAGATAGAGTACTATATAACAAATTCAATTAAATACATGATACAGAAGGGGTATAAAGCAGTTACTGCAGAAGAAGCAGTGAAAGTTATCAAGAGTGGAGATCGCATACATTTAAGCAGTGTTGCCACAGCACCACAAATCCTCATTAAAGCCATGTGCGACAGAGGTAGAGCAGGAGAAATCAGAGATATTAAAATTCATCATTTACATACTGAAGGACCAGCACCTTATGCTGATATCGAATTTGAAGGCATTTTCCAATTAAATTCGTTTTTTGTTGGTCACAATGTACGTCGTCAAACCCAGGCAGGTTATGCCGATTATATTCCAATTTTTTTAAGTGAAACTCAACGTTTATATCGCGATGGCTATTTAAAAGTAAATGTGGCTATGGTGCAGGTGAGTCCACCTGATAAACACGGTTATGTTTCTCTTGGCACTTCCGTAGATGCAACGCTTGCTGCGATAGAACAGGCTGATTATGTAATCGGAGTTGCTAACCCAAATGTTCCACGTGCATTAGGCGACGCGATGATGAGAATGGAAATGATAGATATTTGGGTAGAAGACAACACACCTTTGATTGAAGCACATTTTGACGAGCCTGACGATGTTGAACAGTTAATTGGAAAGCACGCCGCAGCCCTTGTTGAAGATGGAGCCACACTCCAAATGGGTATCGGAGCCCTTCCAAATGCCGTATTACACCAATTAGAACACCACAAAAACCTTGGAGTACATACCGAAATGTTTGCCGATGGCGTTCTTCAATTAGTGGAAAAAGGTGTTATCAATGGCGCCGCAAAATGCATTGATAAAGGCAAAATGGTAGCTACGTTCCTGATGGGATCTCATAAAGTATACGATTTCATTGACGATAACCCGGGTGTTTTAATGATGGATGTTGCTTACACAAACGACGTGAACATCATTGCACAAAATCCAAAAGTAACAGCCATCAACTCAGCTATACAGGTAGATATTACCGGCCAGGTATGTGCTGATTCAATTGGCACTAAATTCTTTTCAGGTGTTGGAGGACAGATAGACTTCATTCGTGGAGCATCCTTGTCAAAAGGTGGAAAGCCAATAGTTGCAATGCCTTCAGAAACCAATAAAGGTATTAGTAAAATAGTTCCTGTATTAAACCCGGGAGCGGGAGTTGTAACTACTCGCTCCAATATGCACTGGTTTGTTACTGAATTTGGCTCTGTTCAACTTTATGGAAAAAGCTTGCAGGAAAGAGCTAAACTGATTATAAGTATTGCGCATCCTAAACATCAGGAGGAATTAGACAAGGCTGCATTCGAACGCTTTGGCCCACATTATCATTTTATTCAATCAAAGGTCAGTATAATATAAGAATCAATGGAGTTGAGAAGGTTTTGAAAATCTTCTCAACTCCTTTTTTTTCAACTTCCACTTACTTTAAAGAATTTGAGCAATAAATAACAGGATTGTTTTTAGACCAAAGCTTAAAACATATAGCACAATCGCTAAAATGGCAATCTTATAAAAAGCCAACTTACGCATTCCAATTAGCCACATTACCAATCCCTTAACGAAAAATACAAGTGCTTCTTTTATTATAAGACTCTTTATATTAATTAAATATATAGGAAATGCAGCAATATTACCCACCAGTACCATAAAAATAATTAAAGGCGGCCAACCCAGTGCACGTCCAATAAGCAAAGCGATAACCATCTCAAAGGCTGCCTGAATAATTAGCGCCAAACCTCGTAGTGACTTTTGACTATTGCTATTATTATTCGAGAGCTTAGGTTGAACCCTCAACGTACTGTCTTTTACGAAAACTTCCCATGTCTCTTGCTGTGCTGAATATTGAAATATCTGACTAACCCTGGACATATCATTAAAAGATAATTTCAATTTCAGGTATGCAGGATATCTCCATGAAGGAATAAAAATAACTGAATCTGTGTATTTTGTCTCCTCTGTATATTTGAACACTATTGAATCCTGCTTTGCCTGACCCCTGAAACTGGAGTAATAAAGCACTGCTTTGTTCAGTTCGAGTGGTTTAACAGTTTGGTAAATAAGCGAAAATTTAATATACTTTTTATCAAAGTCGTCCGTTCTTGAATAACCCGGCTGAAGAAAACTCACTAAAAAAATGAAAAAACATATAGTATTTATCCTATGTATTTTAAACCTGAATATATCTTCAAAACCTCTAAAACTCATAAGTAAAACATGTAATTAATAACTTTCTACAATATTACAGCGTATAAATAATAAACAATGCATAATTTCATTAAAATAATAATTATTGTTAAATTTGAATAAACAATAACATCAAATAGGTTAAACACTAAAGAATATCAATTATGGACAACCCAAGAAATATTCTTGTACCATGGGACTTTGCCCCATCTGCAAATTATGCCTTACAGCATGCGATAAAAATTGCAAAGGTAATGAATTTAAGTATTTCATTCCTTCACATCATAACGCATGCCAAAGAAGAAGCAAAATGGCAAGCAAAGTTAAAAACAATTGCCGCTGAAACGGAAAAAAATTATGGCATTCCAACAACTGTTCTGATTCAAAGTGGAGACGTATTAACCTCCATCAGTGAGCTTGCCTCCTTCCCGGAAACGGCATTGGTAGTTATGAAAACCGACGGTATAAGAGGGATGCAGAAGTATACAGGAAGTTTAGCCATGAAAATAATGAGAGGCTCGAAGGCTCCCTTTATTATTGTTCAGGGGCCACCGGTTAATGAAACGATTGAACGAATTGTCTATCCCGTTGACTATCGACCTGAAAATAAAGAATTA